>CEPZ01012903.1_pt1 | contig 20033 bp, 26 predicted proteins | sample 530461 | NCBI WGS metagenome assembly CEPZ01 (sample SAMEA2620106, study PRJEB7988) | marine metagenome | isolation source: saline water (ENVO:00002010), including
TTATCTCTTTTTATATAGTTATAAAAAACTGAACCTAAAATCGCACCCAAAATGGGCATTGATATATACATAATTATACTTGAAAAGTTACCACTCAGGGATACCCGCAAAATATTAGCACACCGGGATGCCAATCTATGCCGAACACAAACGCCAGCAGCGCTATCAAAAATGGCCTGGGTGGGACTCGAACCCACACGGGATTTAACTCCCAGCGGATTTTAAGTCCGCAGCGTCTGCCGATTCCGCCACCAAGCCTTTCACCTCGTACACGTCATGCCAGTGCCAACCGCAAGCGGCGCAGCTAATGGCCCAGCCTGCTGACATCATTATATTTCTGGAACTACTTCTAGCGGAGGCCGATGATAGGCGTCTGTTTCGTCAGATCAACAGGTTCCTTTAATTATTTTCCGTGACGCGAAAATTCAACAAGATATACAAGATTAACTTGATTAGTTTTGTATACAATCATTTCTGGATTTTGAACGCCTGATATGCTAGATTTAGCCCAACAACTATCAAATCCCGCAGGAAGGCGAGACATACCTGTATATCCTCTTGGCGTATATGCATTTCCCATTGATACATCTGCGAGAAACATAAAAACTCTATTTGACGTTTTCCCGCCCCACGCTCCTGTCGCATATCTCAATGATTTAGTAGATTGTGAAGAAAAATAGCATCCTTCACCGAAGGCACGCCCGGTAACATGACTACTTGACGACGGTGGAATAATCAATCCTGATTTAAGAATACTCAACAAATTAGCCGCTGAACTACCATGCCAAAGTCGCATGATATTACCGACAAGCCGTCCATGTTTATCAAACGCCGCTTTAACAGTGCTAATTTCGATAGCATATACCTTTTTGACATCGTATGTAGCAACATCATAATGATTCCCTCTGCTCCCACGAAACTGCTTGCGTACTTGATCTATGATCTTCCCGTCCGAAACAATATCCAATTTGACGCCAAAAAGCTTATTCTCTGTCTTTTTCGTCGTTGTTTTTGTATTATCAGCCATAACTGCTTGAATAGATGCATCAAGCGAATCGAGAATATCGTTTTGCTTTTGAACAGCGTCAGATGGGCCAAACAGTGCTTTATGCCAGCCTCTACCTCTGCCAATATCCTGCGGAATAAACTGCATATATTGACCGATAGCCACTTTCATCGGCTCTGCGTCAAAAGATCGCTTTGAAACAAACTTAGCGATGGTATCAAGTAAGGACCGTGCTTCGACGATTGCATCGGCAGTAACAATGCCGAGAGGCGTCGAAAATGTCCCGCTCGATGTATCATACGCGATGTTCGTATGAGACATAATCGTATGAATATTCACATCGGCAAGCCAACGAATCAGCTTATGCAATTCAGGATTACCGCCCATATCAATCTGCTTAACAGCAGTAGTCTTTAACTGGGCACTAGATTGCACTGAACCTCTAGCAGGAGGGTCACCAACGAATTGAATAACTTGCAAATCAACATATGGCTTCTTTGGCGGCTTGTAATTCAACCGTTTTGTGCGAGCCTTTTCAACTTCTTTTTTTGCTCTATCAACATCGCCAAAAGGCTTACGATCTGTTTTGAAAGATTCGCCAACACGACCATATTCGCTGACAAATGTTCCATCGGACAATGCCCATCCTGTCCACCACTTATTATTATTAGCATCTACATCAGTACAAATCATCTTACGAACATGTGTCGCAGAATTTCGTTCTACTTCAGTTATAGGCGGGTCTATCCCTGGCATAATTATGTCTCCATGACTTTAAAAGTTAAACCTTATAAAGCAAGACATATTCTGGAGTTAGTCTAATGCCTTTCTTTGCATTGCTCATATTTTGCTTCCATTCTTGACTTACGGTGGGGACGGGAATTCAGAGCGGCGAGCCGGGGTTTCTCCGACATAACCGTCATCCAAAATTGTCAATTCAACATCTTCGCCATCATCACATGTTACTCCTTCAACACACCCCCCCTTGACAACAACAGCAATGCGTTTCGGGAAAGGCTGTCTCATCTCAAAGGGTAGATATGGTTCTGTTGTTCGATTTTGGACTATCAACGTAAGAGGATCGTCAACTACATTACCATTATCTTCCAGAAATTCGCCATCGGCATTTTGCTTTTCGGTTTCGTATTCGCAAATATCGCCAGCAATAAATTCCTGACTAATCCATTTACCACTTTCGGTATCGAAACATTGGTCAACAAAACCATGAGTAATTTTGTGAACTTTAGCCATTTAACCGCAACTCCCTAAGTATGTGAACTTTAGCCATTTAACCGTAATTCCCTAAACCAATTTCTGGAAACACCATAAGCGACGCTTCCATTGCCAAACTGCATCGAGACACAATTTACTTGTCTCAAGTATCTCGGCTTCGTCGATATTTTCGACAACTTCTATCTCGACTGGTTTTGTCCATTGAATTTTCATTTGCTATCGTTGGTTGTAAATTGGTTAATGATTCTTCCAACATATGCTGTGACCTCATGCTCATGAAAGTTGTCATGTTATGCTCGCGATGGTTGGCCGGTTACGAATTTCTTCAGGTCGCCCAGCGCTTCGACCTCCACATCCCCGTCAGTGCTGCCCACTGTTTCGGTGCAGAATTCACGCAGGGCGTCCAGGTCAATTGACGGATCGCCCCCATCGGTGTGTGCGTAGCACCTTCCACGGTCTGCTGAGTCGCATTCGGCGTAACCGATGACCTCTGACGTTCCTGGCGACCAGTAAATGTCGTTGCGCCCCAGCGCGCGGCACGCAGCGTGGAACAGGCTGAGAACCTCGTCCCCCCTATCGTCCTCTCCCCAGCAATCGCGCAGGCAACTCTCGCACCATTCGCACCCGCATGCGAGACTCGTTGTGGTGAATCCGTTATTCATGTCATTGCTCCCCAATTGTGTATAGGCCAGATGCGGTTTTATTTTCTGTTTACCAGGATGCCTGATAATTAACAGACCTCCAAATATCCTTTTCCTCTGCATTTAGCCATTCGACCGCTTTCCCCAGTTGCCCGATAGTATCCTGATAATCTGCACTATCGCTTTCTCCGAAGAAAAAGCCATCGGTATGCGGCAATACATTCTTTTTTACGGCATCCAATATCTGCTGTAAATTTTCCGCTGATAAATCAATTCTCTGGCATTCATCTACGCCCCCGGCAAATGTTTCTACTATATACCCATGTAAATTCGGGTGCTTTCGCCAGTACCCCAATTCAAATATTTCCCTTTTCAGTTCCACCCCTTCTTCGACTTTCCTTGCCATTTTGCTGGAGTGATACTTTTCACCGTTTAAATACATATCCAGTCCCATTGTTCTTTCCTTTCTCAAAAGCTATTTCTTGTCCTTTACCAAGGAGTGCCTACTAATGTAGTTCCGTCCCAAATGCATTCCTCTGGAGACTTGTCTGTCCGCAATGGATTACGGTCTGAGACCAAACTCGGATGACGTAAATTGCCAGAATTAAAACGGGCAAACCCCTTAACTTCAACAACTCTACCTTTGTACTTGTTAAAATTGGCAGCAATGGCCTTGCTCAATTCATTCGTCATACTGCCAACTTTAGCCATTTTTGACAATAGGCCATTGACATACTGACCAACAATCAATGATTCAACATGCGGAACATCAGACTTCGTTTCAGACGTAGAGCGAACCCAATCCATGATAACCATATCCCAAGTATATTCCTTTTTTGCCTTAACCCAATCTTTCGGTTTTGTCCCAGGTCTATAGCCACCATTTGCCAAAGGCTTAATTACTAAACCTTCAACTTCGGCTTCATATCGACTGACAAAATCTTTTGTCCAAACAGGCAATAACTTATAACTCGGTTTTGCCTTATCCCATAACTTATCATGCCATTCAGCTAATGCTTTAAGCCGATCAAGCAATGGTAAGTCGCCAAGCCATTTGTGATTAAAGAAAAGGATGTCAAAGACATCAACAAAGTCGCATCCATGCTCCGTTTTTCGCTTCAATGCCTCTTGCGTTCCACGAGCCATTTCCCCAATGACTAGACAGCCTTCAGGGAACGGATGGAGTCCGTGATTGTCGATTGATAAACCGCCACGAGAAATGACCTTTAAGTTCTTGCCTCCATGAATTGATCCCCAATTCCCATCGCATTTCGGCTGAACGATAAATCGTCCTGACCTTTCAATCTTTTCAAGATAAGCCTGTTTATCTGCGTCTTGTCCTTCGACTTTCGTTCCGCAGCCCTGATACCAGTTTGTTGACGATTTCTGTTCCATGACAATTAAGCATCATTCTCTTTTCTGGAGTCTGCAAAAACCCTGTCCCTGATATTATCATCAACAAAGAAATTGACCTTATAATGTTCATTAAGCTTCATCCCTATATCATGTAATGATAATCCATCCTCAATATCCAACACGCCCAACTTCTCGGCCAATGCCTTGATAACAAGCCTGCTTGCATCAATATTGCAGTCTTTTTGCAATCGAACAAGCAAGATTTTAAAATTCGGCCAAAATCTACATGATGACAACCCTTTAGTATCCTCGCGCTGTTGACCAAAAATCCAATTATACTTGTCGCAAGCAATCACTAAACGCAATCTGATTGTAGTTCCTGTTCTTGATTGATACTCTTTCCATTCAGATAGCGGACACAAGACGCTAGCAGCTTGTTTTTTTACAGCAACACCACCAGGCTGTATTCCCTTCTTACCAGCTTTAGTAAGGACGTTGATGTCCCAACTCCTAATACGAGCCATCGCTATAGAAGCGGTTATCTCCATATCAGTAGCATGTTTTGATCCATTATATAAGGTAGCGACTGCCCCATAGAATGCAGATAGGTTTACAAGCGGACCAGATTTCTCGGCCTCTAATACCGCTTGCTCTAATTCATTCCTGTTGACTGGAATTGATCGCTTAGACATGATCTTTAAGCGGTGCTATTTATTCTGGAGTTCCATCAAGGACAGTAAAAGGACATGGATGGTAAACAAATCTAAGATTAAGACACACTCAATATGCCATTTCCACTCATATCTAACACATCAAAACCCTCTGTATCACCAACAAAGGTTCCATACAAAGTACCATGCAGCTTGCTGGATAGAGATAAGCTCACTCCACCTCCACCAATGTCTACGTCCGCGCAGACAAAGTAACACTCTCCAGCAACATTCTTTGGATTCACAAGGAATGTACCTACAACCTGAGAGGTGAAAGCTCCAATATTCATCGGCAAGCCACCACCTTTCCCACTGACGTTAAAACTGACAACGCAAGAATCTGACGCAGCGTCGGCGCATTGCCGCGACATCGCCACCGCTAATGTGCAATCAAGAACCGCACCCAAGCGGCCAACCAAACTGGGTATCCGATATTCAGACGCGAGCTGCTGTTTCCTGCGAAGTTCATTCTCGTCAAGCTCAGCACAACTCAATTCTCCTGCACCTATTCCAAAACCACCCGAATCCAAGATTCCGTCAAATAGATGCTGGTTGGCTTTCGCAATTTGAGAGTCAGCAGGAGCTTCTTTTATCTTTTTAATCTGTGATAATAGCACTCTTTTTGCCCGTTCTCTATGCCGCTTGCCGTTCCGCCATTCCTCCTGAATTAATGCGCTGTGTGCCGATGCCGTGTTGATCTTCATCTTCATTTTATATCTCCTGCAAATTCATTTCGCTGACTGGTTTGTTCATATCGAGATTCCTTCCTCAACCAGATAAGATGCAATTGCTGCAACTGCGAATGCCGCTGCAAGCCAGATGCACCACGCGGCATATCGTATGAATTCTGATCGTATGGATTCTGATCGATTTATATTGCACCACTTTCTTTATTTAATCAGATAGTGCGACAGGGTAATCTTAGCACGACCTTTTACATGGAATAAGGCAACAATCGTAGTTTTTGTGAATCTATTATTTATTAGTTGATCCTGTATTTATTAGTTGATCCTGTATTGTGCAATACTCGATATTGCAGTACAACTAGTACAGCGGGAATTCATAGTGGTGCAGCGATGTGGTGCAGCGATCCACCACCAACCAACTGATGTTCCGACCAGCTTAAGGAATACAATAAATAGTATTCACCGCTTTCCAAATTATTCTTTGACATGATATTATTGAGTAGTTCGCGCCATATCCAAAACCGAAACAGCGGGACCAGCGGCTTAGGTGAATTAACTCCCAGCTTGGCCCCGCTGAATTTCGCTCATTACGCATCAACCGCCGCTTTTAATGCGTCCATCAGATTGACAGTCGCCCCAAACGTGTGATCGGGCTTGGCGGCAAATGTATCGCCAGATTTCTTGGCCTTGATCAATGCGACTAACTGATTCTGATATTCATCTTCAAACTTATCATCGAAGCGGCCCAGGCTTTTCTCAATCAATTGAGAACACATCTTAACAGCTTCGCTCGACGGTGCTTCAGTTTCAATGCCATCAAAGTAAGCATCAGAACCGCGAATCTCATCCTTAAAATGCAACGTCGTAACCATGATGCCATTCTCAAACGGCTCCACCATGACGCGAATCTGTTTGCCCCGCATTGTTACAAGGCCAATGCCAACCTTCTTAGTCTTACGCAGCGCTTCGCGGATAACCGCGAATGCCTCTTGAGCAACCTTACCGTCAGGTGTCATGTAATAAACCGAATTAAAGTGCATCGGATCAATGTCAACCTTCGGGACAAAAGTCGTCAGATCAATCGTCTTGTCGCTTTCCAATTTGATCTTATCAAGATCGGACGGCTCAATAACGATAAAATGATCCTTCTCTTCTTCGTATCCCTTGACAATATCAAGCGTCTTATCCAACTCTTCATCGGGATGATTCGGACAAACCAGCTTTTGCTTCAGCCGAGTAAGACACGGCTTGAGGCCATCAGGATCGCTGTTCGTCGCACGATGCAACTGATTAAACTTAATCCCTTCCGTCGAACTGACCGCATTGAACAGCTTGACAGGAATGACAATCACAGATAGCTTGATCTGACCTTTCCAACTTGACTTAGGCATTTCGAGACTCCGTATTACAGTTTGTTCATTTCAATCCGCTCCCCTAGAGGAAAACTTAGATTTCTGGAGTTTTGGGTCAAGCACTTGATGCTGTACTGACTCAAAAGGCCAAGCAACTCCGAACAAAGCTAGTTGACGAGCAATTAGCGTATTTTCGGCATCAAGCCTCAACTCATACTGCCAAGCAACAAAACCAATCGTTACCAGCAGAAGCACAACAATACATCTGCTTAGTCGCGGCATCGGACAAAATAATATGTGATTTCTGAGAGAATCCATAATATCACATATCTGCTAAATCTCTCAACCTGGAGACTACCTGGAGAGTTTGATTTCAAGTAACCTTATTTGCAATAGCTTCCATCGCTGTCTCCACACCTTCTAAATAGGCAGGTTCGGTAACATCAATACCAGCCATGACGTGTGCAAGGATTAAAGACTCAACAGCATCAGCCATGGCGTTATAATGGCGACGTTCCTCCATATCCTCTTCAGACTCTAAGCCGTCGCAATCTGCATAGCAAGTTACCCGCGAACAATACGGACATTCAGAATGTAACTGACTTATAATAGAACCGCCCAGATAACATCCAGGACGTTCAGGGTCTTCGTCGCCAACAGAAATAACAATTGAGTAAATGGGTAGTTCTATTTCGTGCATGATGCTCATGATGAAACTAAGATTCTGGAGATCAGCTAATTCTCCAGATTTTTAACAGGAATAAACTTCCCATCATTGCAGTTATACATCATATGCGATTCAACGTCTTGACCAACGTAACCAACAGCAAACTTGATTTTACCTAATGACTTATAAGCCATTACGATACATCCGTTGTCTCCAGCAGAACAAACTCCGTCAGGACTCAAACAAACAGCTAAGCCGTTTTCTCCGTTCGCTATCGCTTGACTAAACCCGTTGACCGCAACACTCTTCGAGTCGTCTCCACAAGAGTAAGCGACAGAATCATAATTCAGTGTCACAGCATGACTGTCGTCTTCATCGGTGCCTGCTTTTCCATTATGACCGATGGATATAGCATGCGAGTCACATTCGCATGTCGTTGCTATACCTGAAGCAATTGAATACAAACCAGGGATACCAGGGATGTCTGACTCAGCAGATCCACCACATTCTTGCGCCCATACATTCTTATTCGGAATATTTGCTTTGTCTGTATATCCCGCAATTTGACTGAGATCAAAACAGTCACCATTGTTTTTTCGATGCTGTGCTATAAACTCAGCAGCTTCGCTGTGATTGGAAGAAGAAAATAAAACAAAACCAGTCTTAAACTTAATTACATCTGTATCGATATGAACTAGATTACGTGTTGAGTCAACTTTGACAATAACCCAAATAGAATCTTCTTCACATTTTAAATAACTGTTGGTGCCAGCCCTTCCCCATAAAATCCCAAATAAACCTTCGAGAATATTCTTAGAATTTGTAAAATTGAGTGCTTGAACTAGCCCCATGGTAGGATAGTTGTTACCTACAGCATCAACTCTGTCAGCATTCAAAGTTACTAATACTAAAACGTACTGATTCATCAATTTCCTATTACGTGCTGATCAATTGCCACGCACAGCCATGAACACCAAAGCAATCAAGAAGACTGCAATTGCAAACACAGTGGCATAGATCAGGATTGCCGCGCCGCAGCCTGTTCGTTCATCAGGCTCTTCTCCATGCTCTTCTTTAGCAATCTGTGCGGATTTTTCGGCATATTTCTCGGTTGTTATACGCTTCATGTCGAATTTTCGTTATTCATTTTCTATTGCGCCCTGAATAATAATGGATGGATCGCCCTTAGGTTTAGTCTTCCAAATCCTAATATCACCACCTTGACGGTCAACATCTATTCGCGAAACAGTCATTCCCACTACCAAATGATCAATATCAATATCGTGACGCATTCGACAAGCAATCATTGAGAAAACATTGTTATCCTCATCATGGAAACGACAATAATCAACACATCCTCGGAAATGCTCGAAGGTTGTTGTCTTGGTGGCAGGGATTAACTCAACATTAGCTTCAATATGAGAAACCGCTTGACGAACCTGATCCTCTTCGTCAACATCTGGTTCTGACATGGTTGGAGGATCGCCATTAGCGATCAGCACCCGCGCAGCGGGACGCGGGTTTCCCATTTCGGGAAAGGCTCCCATATCACCCGTTTCGGGAAAGTTAGGTTCGTCAAATGCTTCATTGACATCGCCAAGAATTTCAGCCGGAATCTCTGGTTCAACTTCAGGTTCAACTTCAGGTTCAGAAACGATAGGTTCATCCATAAGTACGCCATCATCAAAAATCTTTTCAAATCCCTTCGGCGCTCGACCTCTTCCTACTTTCTTCCGTTCAACAATATTACCGCCTTCGTCGTGGCGAGCATACATCATTTTCTGCTTTGGATCATCTTCATTACCTTCTGCTTCTCGAACAAAACCAGCAGGAGGGCGACCACGGCCAGCTTTCTTTCGTTCAGTTTCAATTCCATTTTCATACTTTACATACCATGCCATAAGTGCGACTCCTTGAGTAATATTCACACATCCAGAACTTCAGTTTCTGGAACGAATAGAAGACGAAGTTTGTTTAATGCATTAGCTTGTACTTGACGAACGCGTTCTTTTGACACTGATAAACGACTCCCAATCTCTTCAAACGTCTTTTGTTTTGATCCACTTAATGGGAATCGTTCACCAATTACGTAAATTTCGCGATCTGTTAAATCAGCAACATTTGTTGACAAGATGTCGCGAAGCTCAGATAGAGCGACAGCATCAAACGGTGTCACACTATCATCTTCTGGCTCGTTCCAATCTTCGCTAAAAGCTGTTACTATACCACTTTTATTAACTTTTTTTAAATAACGCCACATTAATCTATTGATACCGTTCACTGCATAAGTAGAGAACTTGTAACCTCGACTAATGTCAAACTTCTCTATACACCTTAACAGTGCTGGACCACCTTCAGCAACTAATTCAAATGTTCGATCAGGGCTGCACCCACATGCCTTCGCTCTGGATGTTAATAGCCCCATATTGGCTATTGCAATCTTATCGCGTGCTTGCATAGCAATATCGTAAAAACGGATTAAACGCTTCTTACTTAATGCACCTAATCCACTACGACTCGCAGATCTTCTGTATTTTTGGTGCCGTCTTTGTTGCTTTGCCACAATTTTACGAGCATAATTAAATTGCAAAAATAGAAGAACTTCTTCTTCTTTTGTCATAATCCAGCTTCGAGTTGACTTGGTAGCAGCTATATCCTCTACACGGTCTGCCATCCTCTCCCCCGCCCGCCGCCGGGAAGTCGTCATCCACGCTGAAGTGCCTAAAAACCCACGCCAACTCAAATCAACATCTTCCATATCAATTGTGGCTTGGAAAAGTGCCTTCTCTAGGATACGGCTATTCCATCGGGCTGGAGAACGGGCAGTATTTTTGCGGCGGCGAAAAATAGGATGATCTACATAATCCCATATCTCACCATTTAATAGCTCAGATATATTTACACAATGTCTAGACTTGCCAACATCAAGGTAAGTGTGGTTCGTTTTAAGTTGTGGAATTGCGTAAAACATTTTTTCTTCACCTATGGCCAGTTCAAATCTGGCGATTATGAGTCGGTCTAATCACTGATCACTATAACCCAATAACCCTTACGGACCCTTACGGACCCTCTGGAGATTCCTCATATAATCCAGCCCAGGCTAAGAATATAAGACATGAGGAGCATTGCAGCAGTACATTTATAGGTAATCTCCGCTCAACTTTCTGAAAGATCCCTATCAAATGCATAATAAATATCCTTATTGGGCCGCATCTAATGACTCAAGCAATAAAATCATATCTTTATTATTATTAAGCAGTGCTAGATCATAGGGAGTGTTGCCGTTGTTGTCTTCAGAAAAAGAATCGTCATCCTCAGAAATAAACAATCTAACCATCTGCTCGTCTTGCATTACAACAGCTTCATGTAACCTGGTGCGTCCGTATGGCAATTTAATAGACTCGTCTTCTGGAGAATCTGGCTCTATTCCTAATTCTATTTGTTTATTTCGTATACGCTCTTCAGTGCTTAAAGCAATGCAGTCTGCTTCTCGCTCTTCAGCTAATTCATCAATTTCATCAATTTTATCAAATAAAAAAGAAAAAGAATAAGGATGTAGTATTTCAGTGCTACTAATGTCTTTAAATATCTTGCAGAGTATATCAACTTTCTGTTCACGAGATAGACTACGAGATTCAACTGACTTTTCGACTGATAAACAGAATAAATTGTGATTGAGCATAATCCATCCTTGAATTTATTACTCATTTTTATATCAGATTAGCGTTCACTTTGCAAACAAAAATCGCGAATAAAAACGCTGGAGAAAGCAGATCGTTCACGCTCCGTCGTCGTCGTCTCCAGGAGTTAAAATGGGCCAGTATGCGATTATGACAGGGGCCAGTAGATCAGCGGTCAGACCATTCGACTCATATAAACAGATAATCTTTACTTTCATCTACATTTTCTAATCCCCAAAATATACTCTTTTTGTTTTGTTCATTTTGCTAAAGGATATGTTCCATTAAATAGAGAAATTAAACATTATGCATTTACACCCAGATTCTGTACAAAGAGTTACTGATTTAGCTAAACGCAATGAATATAACTATTTTTTTGATAATATGAAGAATAAAGATGAAAGACCACCCGAAGATCTTCTCGAAGGAATAGCCTTAGTATTCATGAAAGAATTCAATATTAAACACAATGAACAAGAAAAAGTAGAGTTTTTCATTAGCTTAGGATATTACATGCACAAATGAATTGGTATTGTCGTACATTCAAATTCAGCGTTAAAATAACTGACGTTGACGAACTTAAATACTGGAATAACACTTATTCTACAGATTATGCCGTAGTTGATAATTCTGCTATGGAAAATTTAAGACAAATCTTAGGAAGTGTTATTGGTCACTTAAATTTAGCATCTGAAATATTTAAAACAGGAGTTAGATCGCCCAACGCAAACACACAACAACAAGCCGCAGAAATTCTTCCTGATATAGCCAATATAGACGCTCTTCACCAAGAAACAGAAAAAACTAACGCAGCACTTCAGCAAAAAGCAGGAGATGTAATCAATGTCAAAATGCATTCTATATTAGTTAATATGATTCATATGATTCATTCTGCTAATTTCACTCCTATGCAAGTGAAGTCATTAGCCCAAATTGCTCAAGGCGTTAATGCCCCTGCATCAGAATTCGCTGATGAAGCAAATGCTGCAAATCTAAATAATTTTCTTCAGAATGCCATCTATAATATTAAAGATCCTGAAGCAAAATCTCTTCGCATTATTCGTGAAATTTTGCAAAACTCAGCCGATGCTGCTATGGAAGCATGGCGAACGGATAATTCTAATATCCCTGAAATAATGATCTCTACAATAGAACATAAAGATAACACAATGGATTTAATTGTAGAAGACAATGGCATCGGAATGAATTGGGATATATTATCTAATAAATTCTTCCCCTATTTTGAAAGCGGCAAAGGACAAAATCCCGATGATGCAGGAGGCTTTGGAATTGCAAAAGCACTAATTCAAGAATCTCCCGAACAAGGCTGGTCTATAGACACAGGCTCCGCAGATACAGATGGAATTCATTCAAGCAGATTTCATAAAAACATGTTTTTAGGGACTCCAAGAACCCAATATACGCCCATAAATTCTCAGATTCGTCCATCAGGAGCAGGTACTACATTAACACTATATAAAATTCCTCAAGTTAATAATTATCAGATTGTCAGCTTTGGCGAAAAATATGCAACCAATGGCGTCTTAAAAATCTATGTAAATGGCAGACCTTGCAAACCCAGATTTGTCTTAAATGAACTATTACCGCTTGGATCTGATTTAACATCTTTCGTAAACGCAATGGCCTCTAGCGATGCTGAAAAAGAAATAGTAGAAAATGTTTTAGAAACCAGTCAAGAAAAATTACAATCTAGCCTGGGGCAATTGAGGTTTAGCACAGGAGATACAGAAACTGTAGCTGAGTTCTTCATCTCTCCTGAAGAATTGGGATCATTTTATGTGATACTCAATGATCAGTATCAGTTCAATACCAATGACTACATCAGCAAATTAAATATTATATGTTCAATTCATACCAATGCACGACCTGGTAATGAAGCATATCCCGTAGATCCCGGACGTGAGAATCTAAGAAGTCCATATAAAGAACCTGTTGATGAAGTTAAAGATATTCTTAAAGAAATTATTCGTAAGATAACAAGTAATAAATTATTCGCTGAAGGACTTAATATCTTCAGTGTCAACAAAGACGCTCCTCCGATGTCAACTGTAAGTGATGAAGAAAACACAGAAGTCGATCTTATGCAAAAGGCTTTAACCAGATCGTATACACAAGCGTTTCCAGAATCTCCTCCTGAAGAAGAACAAGAATTAACTAGTGAAGAAGCTACACAACTTATTACTCAAGTCGTTACTGGCGGCGCTCCTCCTAGCGAACAACCACCTGGCCAACCGCCACTACCTGGGCAACCGCCACTACCTGGGCAACCGCCACCTAGTGAACAAACATATGAGAGACCTCCTATCGGACCAGAGCATCCTATGCCAATTGAGCCACAAGCGGGCATATCAGAAGAACAAAAAGCTATACTCAATAAGGCTATAGGCGTTCTTCAAGCACAGGATAAAGAAAGATTCACTTTACAAGATATCAATGAATTAATAGAAAGCTTATCTACTCCAGCTACAATATCAATTCAGAAAAACTTTATATCTACAGATACACTGCAAGATACATTAGCCAATACAACCGAAATGCTCGTTCTATGGCAAAAAGTATTAAAAATTGTTATGGACAAAACAGCAAGCTATGGAAGATCAACTTATGAGAAGAAATTCATTCCTGGCCTTATCTTCTCCGACGAAGCTCTCGCATTATATTCTCCACCAGAACAGGGAAGCGATCAACACAGTATATCAATTAACCCATTAGTCATTGCATCTATTGTGCAGCCTCAAAAATTTGAAGATATGCAATCAGCAACAGAAATTGAAAAAAGAGATGAATTTAGCGAAGTAGCGTCTATGTCAGCAAATAAATATACTGCTAATCGATTAGCCGTATTTTTGTTCCACGAAGCCATTCATGAATTAACTCATTTGCTATTTCCTGATTCTTATGGAGTAGAAAATTTTCACGCCCATGTATCAAAAATGGAAAATATATGCCATTTCGAATTCAAAAGAATTCAGCAAGAGACATCTACTCTTGTAAAAGCCATTAGTAAAAAAGCATCTAGACTAATAAGTTCTATTGATAAAGATATAAAAAGAAGAAAAGAACCTACATTAATGCAGACAGTTCCGCTCTCTTCGTCATAGTCGTAATTATACCGATTGGTATCGAAACCGCGTTCTAAAAGATGCTTTTCGATTTCTTGTCTTGAAACCACGCCCTTCGACTGGAATCACTTCCGTGCCAGTAGCACGGGCGGGTGCGGCAACTTGACCATCATTTGATTCCCATGTTGGCTCGTTCGTCAGCGTGGATTCGGTTCGCACGATGCCCGACTTGGACGCCTTCCCCAGAAGTTCTAACATCCGCGCGTGCTGCTTTTCGCCCGCCTGCGTGAAATAGAATGTGCCAGACGTTCCTTCTGGGGGCTGACGCAAACCAAGGTCCATCAGTTCAACGAGTTCGTTTTCCTCGCTGTCCGTCAACTTGGATCGGTCAAGCCCACTATTATTGAGAAGCCCCGTCCCGTCAGCGTGTGTATAGCGGACAACCGTGTCTCCAACCTTCGCCTTGTCTTGCTCCGGCGGCAGTGCCGACCGACTGGCTCGCTGCGCGTCATATGCCTCAAGTTCACTACGAACAGCGATGGGGACATCCTTGCCTTGCTCTAGATTCCTGCGTACCACCGATGCCCAGTTATCGGGTGAACCAAATGCTCCTGCAAACTCCTCTCTCGTCATCTGCCACGGTTCACGGGCAGCAGCCTCGACCGGCGCGACCTCGGCCTCGGCCTCGGCGGTGCGAGTCTCTTCCAACATATGTTGCCATTTATACCAATTCATATCTTGAAATTGGTAAATGGATTAGTCTGTCGGAGAAATCCCGGCTTGAGAGCTTCGATGGCGCTTTTAGCTTGCATTTCAATGCTTTCCATCTTAACTTGTGCTTCTATTGGAGTTCCGCTTTTGCCTCGTTCGGCCAATGACAGGATTTCTTGAAGTCGTTGTTGGACAAATATCTTCCATGCACCAGCTTCATCTATATCGCTTATTTTCCATTCATTGTTGGTTTTTTGGATAAGTTTCATTGATATCTTTTTGGGGAACTTAAATGTTGTTCTTGAATACTTGCAAAAAGCTCTTGTATATAATATTCAAGCATATTAAAAATAGATTGATATTTTGCGCTATCACCTGACTCTGCTATCAACGTATCTTTAAGTTTACTTAGTTCTGTTTCTACTTGTCTAGCTCGTGTTGTGATAGCATCAAACCCTTTTCGTGCTGGGGTATTCTCATCTCCTCCAAATTGAACAGAATCGCGTTCTCGACCCATCCAATCCCTTGCCGTTTTCGTCCATCCATTTTCTTCGCCATTAGCATTTTTAATTAATTTCATAATTTATTCCTTAATAACCTGTCGCTATATCTTGTGGAGCACCTGGAGTTGTCTGACCCATGGTCTAACATCCTATTTTCCTGATTTATACCAATTCATACCTTAATTTCTACGATATATGCATTTAACCTCTATAAATCTCCAGAGATTTACTCACCAAGATAAAGGAAGATAAGTAATGGCTAACACTTCTACACAGTTCGCCTCTGCCCATTAGGTGTAAAATGTTTTACGCAATTCCGATCCCGTCGCGTGATCCAGCTTGTAAATAATATAACTTCCAGTTCTGTGGACAATGGGAAGAGGCAGATCAACAAATGTTTGATATGTCCCCTTCTTAGTCCACCCGTTTAAATTCTTCTTATCGTTCCTCACCGTGAGGTAAGCACTTCCATTCCATGTGAGATGCTTTTGGATATGCGAGATAACTTGCTTACGCTCGTTCTCACTAAAAATTACATTCAATACATACGAACAGAGGATAGTTTTAAAAAGCTGCCCCTCAAGATTCCACCAGCACCCATTAATGTCCCAACCTTTCATGCCAAAGTAATGGGCATCATATCCTTTACCACAACCATAATCTAATGCTTCATTAGCATCAAAACCAATGTTATCGTAAATCCATCTAGCAGGAGCGGAGGGTTTACTTCTCGTTATAACTGTTTTGTGATATACAGACGACATTTTTGTCCTCACTAGATGTGGCTAATGACGTTTCTGGAGATAAATATATACCGCGAAACTTAAAGGTTATAGCTCATACATTGTTTAAAGTATATCATGAGGATGAGGAGTATATCATGAAGATCATCAAAAAAGCAAATGGTGACAGCATACCAGTTCTTCAACGCCAGGAAGCCGGGTAAAGTTGGCCCTGACTGGCAGCAGGTAAGAGAAAATCTGGAACTAAAGCCCAGTAGGAGTATATCAATGAACTGGTATGGTATAATTAAATGCTCTCAAAAAGAAGCTCAAATTCCAAAAACCATTCTTGGTAAAACTAATCTTGAAGTAGGTCGTTTGGGACTAGGGACATGGGAGCTTGGCGATCAAAAAACAGATCCTGATGATGTTACTGAAATTATACAATATATGCTTGATCATGGTGGGAATCTTATAGATACCGCTGATTGTTATAGTGATGCGGAAAGCATTTTGGGCAAGGCTTTAAAAGATATTAATAGAGATGATTATATCCTTGTGACGAAGGCAGGTCATGTTCCTGAGAATAACAAAGATTTTAAGCATGAAAAGAAAGAGGATATAGAATTTTCTAAAAAAGTAATTAAAAAGAACGTTGAGATATCTCTGAAGAAATTAAAGACAGACCATATCGATGTTTTGTTGATTCATACATCTACTCTTGAAAAATTACATGAGGGAGAAGTTATTGATGCTGTTATTGAAGCTCAAAAAGACGGTAAAGTCAGATTTATTGGTTATTCTGGCGATAATGAAGAGATTATATATGCGTCTCAAATACCAGAATTTTCTGTTGTCGAAATGTCTATGAATATTACAGACATGAAAAACAGAGGATTGCCCTTAAAATCAGTAAAAGAACAGAACCTTGGCGTTCTCGTTAAGAGACCCATTGCCAATGCTTTCTGGAGAGGCTCAGATATCTATAAAAAAGCATATGAGTATGCAGAAGACTATCGTTATAGGGCAAAGAAGATGTCTTTAAATAATAAAGACTATTTAGAAGCTGCCATAGGCTTTACTATGGCTACCCCTGTTGATGTTTTGGCTATAGGGACGACTCGTTTGGATCATATGAAAGAGAATATAAATATTGCGTCGTCTGTGCCACGGTGGGATAGAAAATTTAATTCTATTATATCGTCATTTGAAAATGCAGAAAAAGACGAGAACTATACAGATAAAAGAGACTGGTTAGGTTTGGATTAATATCAAAATATCCAAAAGATATAAATAATTCGGCTACATCCCAAACTTCCAATAACAGCGACACTAAAAAATGATATATTGATAAGCAATATCATTATTATAGCTGTAGCTTTAAATGCTTTTGAGAAAATAGCTTCTCAAAAAGGTTGGGATGATCTACGAGTTATCCACTATAACAATGGAAGGGCGCTTGGGAAATACTCCATTGCGGTCAGGAGAAGTAAAATGATTACTCCATACAAAAACAGACTAGAGCTTTTGGATATTATTTCCTCCAGAAACATTAAAATTGCTTGCGAAGTTGGAGTTGCTCAAGGGAAATACGCTAAAGAGATTTTATCGAGAATACCTAGCTTAGATAAATTATATCTAGTTGACCTTTGGGCGTTTCAAGAGAATTATTTAGATTCGCACAATTTTTCAAACAAAGAGCAGCAAAACCAGTTATTAAAAACCATGGCGAATACAAAGCCTTGGAAGGAGAAGGTTGAAATTTTAATTGGCAGTTCTACTGATATGGCAGAAAAGATCCCAAATAACTCTTTAGATTTTGTATATATTGATGCTAGGCATGATTACAAAGGTTGCAAGAGTGACATTCTTGCCTATTGGCAAAAATTAAAGGCTGGAGGAATAATGAGCGGACACGACTACCATACGGCTGATGATATACCTCACAAATCCGACTGGTCTCTTTGCGCTGACGGGTCTCGCCACAAAGGAGCTGTAAAAGGAGCAGTCAATTGGTTTGCAGAGAGTATAGGGAAGCAGGTTTTAGTTTCTTATAAAGAAAGAAACTTTCACACATGGTGCATTTTAAAATGAATATAGTCACAATAATGAATTATAACGAAAAGCATCATAATTACATAAAAATGTGCAAAATCTTTATTAAGCTTGTTAAAAAATATAATCCTGATTGCAACCTAATTATACTATACGAATGCAGCATAGCTAAATCGATAACTGAATACGCTGCTAATTTTACAAGTATATCTTTTGTTAAAAAGAAATCTGCAAAAGATAGCTGGAGTGACCAGCATAATATTAGATTTAAGTTATTTAATTTAACGCAACTTACTGAACCTTTTATATTTTTAGATAGCGATATATTTTGCTTATCTAGTCTAGAGCATTTGTGGAGCAAAAGGAATGATCAACCATTTATTGGCGTAAATCATCAACATATACTCGGACATACAACCAAGTTTAAGTTTAAGTTTTTAAATAGCGGAGTACAGATAGTTGGAGACCCAGATTGGTATCAATTTGATAATTTTAGGAAAACACATAAAAAGCATAGAGGTAAGCTTAATTGTCGTGGGTTTGATCAAGCTCACATATTCAGATACTGTAAAGATATAAATTATGATTACACACATAAGGACATAGGCTATGGTTGGAACTCATGCGCTAGATATGGTCACGTAACGAATATTGGTGAGTGGTCATGTGTGTATAAAGGCCCAAAAGACATAGACGCTCCGAAGGAATATCCAGTTCATTTGAATCATTATTGGTGGGATTTTAAACCGTGGAAAATAAACTGTCCTATTTTTAAGAATGTGGAGATGTGATAACTAGATAATGTAGAATTACAAGAAAGCACCATAGGTGCTTTCTTGTAAAACCTGTCACACTCTTTCTTTTATTTTCTCAAACCAAGAATAATTTGACAGAGGCGTCGCCAGATGTGTCTTAGGACATGTACCACCACACCCAAGAAGCACGATGAGCGACGCCCCTGCCAGCTTGCCTTCGAGTTTTAGTCAAACTTCAGTTTGTTTCGCTGCCTTTGCTGGTCAAACTGTCTCGCCAAACAATTTTATTGCCCAAAACATTCTCTTTGATGCTCCATTTGGCGTTTCTCTGCCTCTTAGAGCCATGTTTCTTGAATTCATTGCCTTGACTCAAGGCTTGGCCAATAACAGATTGCGGCTTGTCTGAAGATGTTCTCCATCCATCAGCAAAACATGCTACAAGAATCTCAGAGTTCAGCATCGAAATGTTGTTATTGTCCACCAGAATCTTGGAAATACGCATTCTCAACGGGATATCACTCTGAATCTTCTTTCGCTTCTTCAAAGCCTGGTGCGGCTTGTCTGAAGATGTTCTCGATGCAGGCACAATATCCATCTGATCACGAGAATGGTCGCGGCGCGGATGCACGCGAGCATTCCGAGATACCTCAATCTTTGAAATGTCAGACGCATTGCGGTTCAATGCGTCTAGAATGTCCCGCCGCTGCTGAATTAAACTCTGAAGACGAGAAATCTTCTGCTCAGCAGAGATCAGGATGCCATCGCGATAGCTGGCTGTCATGGGGTGCCCCTTAAAAAGAAACAAGTAGATCAAAAAAACTGTCAGACAGAAGTATCGATTAGATCAAAACTTCTGGAGAATAATGAAATCTC
>CEPZ01079186.1_pt1 | contig 20022 bp, 15 predicted proteins | sample 530461 | NCBI WGS metagenome assembly CEPZ01 (sample SAMEA2620106, study PRJEB7988) | marine metagenome | isolation source: saline water (ENVO:00002010), including
TTTATTGATAAATTGATAGGAATATCCTAAATTGATGTAATAGGATTTTCATTTTCAAAATGATCTTTAAATCCGGAGTGGTAAAATGAAAAAGATCGACCTGAAAAAAACATATAAACAGTTTTATCAACCTTCATCGAAGGCGATTGAAGATATTACTGTTCCTGCTTTTAATTTCCTCATGGTAAATGGGGTTGGAGACCCAAATACAGCTATTTCATTTCAAGAAGCCGTTGGTGCATTATATAGTTTATCTTATACAATAAAATTTTCTAACAAATCTGAATCACCCGATTTCGATTTTACCGTGATGCCATTGGAAGCCCTTTGGTGGTCAAAAAATATGGATGCTTTCACCGATGGAAAAAAGGATGAATGGGAATGGACATGTATGATACATCAACCTGATTTTATATCAGAAGCAGATGTTATATCAGCAAAAGAGTCTGTAATGAAAAAGAAAGATCTTTTTGCTGTCAATGATGTGCGTTTTGAGACATTTGAAGAAGGACGATCTGCTCAAATTTTATATATTGGCCCCTATGCTGATGAAGCATCCACAATAAAAAATATTCACCAATTTATTTCTGATGCAGATTGTGAACTATCAGGATATCATCATGAAATATATTTGAGTGATCCAAGAAGAACTGCACCAGAAAAATTAAAAACAATTATTCGTCAACCTATGAGATCCAAGGAATAGTCCTATGGAATTAAATGTAATGCAACCGGACCAACTCGATGACCTGATTCAGGGAATATCTTTGGCTGATTATCAGGTGATTGGTCCGATGGAAAGTAATGGCGCAATCGCCTATGAACCCATCGAATCAGCTGATGACCTTCCTAGGGGGATTATTGATCATCAAAGGCCTGGGAAGTATGCCTTGCAAAAGATACAATCAAGTCGATTTTTTGGATATACAGTATCTCCATTTTCATGGAAGAAATATTTATATCCACCCGTCCAAACTTTATTTAAAGCAGAAAGGAATGGACAGGGAATTCAACTAGAAACAGATAGTCATGATGTGAAATATGCTTTCATCGGCGTCAGAGCTTGTGAATTATCTGCAATAAAAATTCAGGATAAAATTTTCTTGGGTGGAGACTATGTCGATCTCCATTATAAAGAACGTAGAGAAAATGCTCTCATTGTTGCTGTTGAATGTTTTAATACATGCGAAACATGTTTTTGTGATTCAGTGGGCTCTGGTCCAGAGATCCCAAATGGGGCAGATATAGTATTGACCGAAATATTAGAAAGTGGAGAACACTACTTCTTAGTGCGGTCAGAAACTGAAGCTGGGCAAGAAATATTGAATCAAATCAGTTTAAAAGATACTGAAAATAATCACTATCTAATTAAAGATGCACAGCTAGAACGTGTTAGAGCAAAACTGAAAAGAAAAGTTCAGACTACAGGTTTAAAATCAAAGCTGTTGAAAAATCCTGACCATCCTAGATGGGACGAAGTTGCTGAACGTTGTTTAGCTTGTTCAAATTGTACAATGGTTTGCCCAACTTGTTTCTGCGCAGATGTATTTGATATAAATGATTTAGACGGAAACACCAAAAGAGAACGACGATGGGATTCTTGTTTCACATCTGATTTTACTTACATCCATGGTGGGAATATCCGTCATTCAGTCAAGTCTCGATATCGTCAATGGCTCACCCACAAATTTGCTTCTTGGCAAGACCAATTTGATTCACTCGGCTGTGTTGGTTGTGGTCGCTGCATCACATGGTGTCCCCCCGGTATCGATATCACTGAGGAATTGAAAGCACTTTCAATACCCCCGAATCAATATAAAAAAGGAGAAATAAATCATGTCTAATTTTATTGCTGAACAATTATCAGAGCATCCCATTTTTAAAGGACTACCATTTATAACGCTAAACGATATGATTGATTGCGCTTCAGAAAAAATATTCTCCAGGGGTAGCACAATATTTTTAGAGGGTGAAGATGCCAATTACTTCTATCTCATTTTGTCCGGTGCAGTCGATCTGTCTCTCCATACCCATAATAAAGGTCCTATAGCAATTCAATCCCTTCATAATGGAGATATCTTAGGATGGTCTTGGCTGTTTTCACCATTTGTTTGGCATTTTGATGCATTGGCTAGAGAAAAAACAAATACGATCAGAATAGATGGAAAATGCATTAGAAAACTATGTAAGGATAATCCTGAATTGGGATATGAATTAATGAACCGATTTTCAAAAGTAATGTTGGATAGACTGAATGCAACTCGGTTACAATTGGTTGATATATATGGATAATGACTCAAATTCGATAATGGCATTCAATCGCCACTCACCTTTAATCCCTGGGATTTTTGAGGTTAAATCAAAAAGTAAAGAAACCCATGACACATGGAGTATTGTCCTAAATAATAAAGAACCCTGCAGAGTTGAGACTTTTAATCCTGGTCAATTCAATATGTTATATGCTTATGGTACTGGAGAGATACCAATATCAATTAGTGGTGATTGTAGTAATCAAAAGTATATAGTCCATACAATTCGTGATGTAGGAAAGGTAAGCCACGCGCTTTGTAATTTAAAGTCCGGAGACCAAGTTGGAGTTCGTGGACCATTTGGAACCACCTGGCCTATGGATCAATTAAAAGGTAAAGATGTTGTCATCATTGGTGGTGGGATTGGATTAGCACCTATACGACCAGTTATTTTTCATATTCTTGAAAATAGAGATGATTATAATCGAGTAGCCATTGCCTACGGAGCAAGAGCTCCGGAAGAAATGTTATATCCAACTCAAATAATGGATTGGCGAAGTCACCTTGATATGCAGGTTCGAGTCACAGTGGATTCTGCATCACCTAAATGGCATGGCCAAGTTGGTGTAGTAACAACATTAATCCCAAGATTGAATTTTAATCCTGACAATACAGCTGCATTAGTTTGCGGACCCGAGATTATGATACGATTCGCCGTAAAAGAGTTGATTAGCAATGGGATTAACCCTGATGAAATTTGGGTGTCAATGGAACGAAATATGAAATGTGGAATCGGATTAAGTGGCCATTGTCAAATGGGATCTATGTTCGTTTGTAAAGATGGTCCTGTATTTAATTACATGGATGTAGAACGATATTTTCGAATCAAGGAGTTATAATGTCTAATACAAAACCTAAACTCGCTGTATGGAAATTTGCTTCTTGTGATGGGTGTCAGTTATCTCTATTAGATTGCGAAGATGAACTTTTAGCGGTTGCGGAAGCTGTTCAAATAGCCTATTTCCCAGAAGCAACTCGAGAGGTTGTGGAAGGACCTTACGACGTATCCTTTGTTGAAGGATCAGTTACAACACCTCATGATGAAGAACGGATTAAAGAAATTCGTGAAATGTCCGGCATTGTTATTACCTTGGGTGCTTGCGCAACATCTGGAGGTATACAAGCATTAAGAAATTTCGCGGATGTAAATGAATTCACCAATATTGTCTATGCGCACCCCGAATATATCAGTACGCTTGATACATCTCACCCAATTTCAGATTATATCAATGTGGATTTTGAACTTAGGGGCTGCCCGATTGATAAATATCAACTTTTAGAAGTAGTGATTTCACTACTTGCAGGTAAGCGACCTGCTATTCCAACACATTCAGTCTGTATGGATTGCAAGTTGAAGCTGAACACATGTGTATTAGTTGCAGGGAATGAACCTTGTCTCGGTCCTGTCACTCAAGCTGGATGCGGCGCACTCTGTCCATCTTACAATCGTGGATGTTACGGTTGTTTCGGCCCACAAGATTCAGCGAATACAGATTCAATGACGGAAGTCTGGCGACACCTGGGTGTTTCAGATGACACCATCCTGCAGACATTTCGGGGATTTAATGGATTTATAGAACCTTTTAAAGGAGCAAGTGAACGCCTTGAAGAACACAAAAACCATTAAAGTCGATTATCTTGCCCGCGTTGAGGGTGAAGGTGCTTTGTTCATTAAAATCAAGGACAACGAATTACAAGATTGCAAATTAAAAATTTTTGAACCGCCGCGGTTTTTTGAAGCCTTTTTACAGGGGCGCCACTTTACCGAAGCACCGGATATTACAGCCCGTATCTGTGGAATTTGTCCCATTGCCTACATCATGAGTTCTATCCATGCCATGGAGCGAATTCTGGGTATTGAAGTAGGCGGACAACTTCGGGAATTGCGCCGGCTCATCTATTGCGGAGAATGGATAGAGAGTCACGTGCTCCATGTATTTATGCTTCATGCGCCGGACTTTTTGGGCTATCAGGATGCCATTCAACTTGCAGGCGATAAACCGGAATTAGTGAAAATGGCGCTGCGTCTGAAAAAGGCAGGGAATGAACTGGTTCGGCTCTTGGGTGGTCGGGAGATTCATCCCATTAATAATAAAGTGGGGGGATTTTATAAAGTCCCTGAAAAACAGGACTTCGCCCCTTTACTGGAAGAATTAAAATGGGCAAAGGATGCATCTATTGAAGCGGTAAAAGTTGCTAATTCTTTAGAGTGTCCTGATTTTGATCAAGATTATGAATTTATAGCACTTCACCATCCCGACGAATATCCTTTCAATGAAGGACGACTTATTTCAAATACCGGTTTGGATATTGACATTCAGGATTACGAAGATCATTTTGAAGAAATTCATGTGGAACATTCCAATGCGCTGCATTCCATACATATAGAGCATGGTAATTATTTTGTTGGCCCACTCGCAAGGTATAATCTCAATTACAATCAACTTTCAGAACTTACCAAACAAGTAGCAGTTGATATTGGGTATGATAGAATTGTAACCAATCCATTTCAGTCCATCGTAGTCAGATCATTAGAAACTGTTTATGCAATTGATGAGGCGATTCGAATTATTGAAAATTATGAAAAACCAGAAAAGCCGGCTGTTGATTATGACATTAAGCCCGGTATCGGTTGGGGCTGCACCGAAGCGCCCCGGGGCATTCTCTATCATCGCTATGAAATTGATGAAAAAGGTACCATCAAAACGGCAAAAATTGTTCCACCTACGGCACAAAACCAAAGTCGGATTGAAGAAGATTTGTCAAACTTCATTCCCAAATACATGGATTTAAGCGACGAAGATCTCACTTGGAAATGCGAACAGGCGGTGCGGAATTATGACCCCTGCATCTCCTGTGCCACCCACTTTTTGAAATTGGATATTGAACGGGAATAATATGACTGAATCAATTTTAATCATCGGCGTTGGCAGTCCTTACCGCTGTGATGACAGTGTGGGACTTGCCATCTTGAAACAACTTCGCCTACATGAATTGCACAATGTGCATTTGATGGAACGGTCTGGTGAAGGATCAGATATTATGGATATATGGCAAAGCTATGGCCACGTAATTTTGGTGGATGCAGTTCAGTCCGGTTCAGCCCCCGGCACCATTCACCGCATTGATGCCAATACAGAAAAAGTGCCTACCGATTTTTTCCATTATTCCACCCACGCCTTTGGCGTGGCGGAAGCAGTTGAAATGGCACGAACCTTAGGTGAATTACCGAAACATGTACTCATTTATGGTATTGAAGGAAAAGATTTCGAAATAGGAAAAGAAATTTCAGCGGAGATAGAAAAAAGCGCTGAACAAGTGGTACAGCAGATTCTGGATGATATTCATTCAATCAGGGAAAAGGAATTGGCGCATGCATGAACTCACCTGAGATGACTGACAATCCAACTGACAGGCATGGCGGCCAGACCGTCGTTGATATACTGATGTCCCACGGCGTACGGCACATCTTTACGCTTTGCGGCGGACACATCTCCCCTATTCTGGTTGCCGCCAAGGAAAGTGGTATCCGCGTCATCGATGTGCGCGATGAAGCGAGTTCTGTATTCGCTGCTGATGCTGTTTCGAGACTTTCCCAGACGACAGGTGTCGCCGTTGTCACTTCCGGCCCGGGACTTACCAACACTATCACCGCCGTTAAGAACAGTCAACTTGCCCAGTCGCCCATAATTCTCATTGGAGGCGCCACGGCTACTGTGCTAAAAAACAAAGGTTCCCTCCAGGATATCGATCAGTTGGCGCTATTGAAACCTCACATCAAGTGGTCTGCCACCGTCCGCTACGTCAATGAGCTCAAATCTAAACTGGAAGCCGCCTTCGCCGCCGCCCAATCGGGTGTCCCCGGGCCTGTATTCCTCGAGATTCCCGTTGACCTTCTCTACCCCGAGCAGATGGTGCGCGAATGGTACAAGACCACATCAGGGACAAAGAGCCGCGGGCTTCAGGATACACTGTTCAACAGCTATCTGAGATGGCATCTGAAACGGCTCTTCAGCAAAGGAAGACAGTCATCAAAAACTATAACATTTGATGCGGGATTTGCTCCCCCTTCCCCGGGAAAACTCCACCGTGTTGCGACGCTCCTGAATAAAGCTGAACGCCCAGTCATGCTGGTGGGGAGTCAGGCGATGCTGTCAGCCGCAAAGGCGCCGGCGATTCAGGAGGCGATCCGGTCGATGGGAATTCCAACTTATCTCTCCGGCATGGCAAGGGGTCTTCTGGCCGAAGATGACCATTTCTATTTTAGACATAAGCGGAAACTCGCCTTGAAGGAGTCCGATCTGGTCATCCTTGCAGGCGTTCCGTGCGACTTCCGCCTCAATTACGGCCGCCACATTCCGAGGTCGGCCAGTCTGGTTTCTATTAATCGCAGCCGTCACGATCTGAGGAAGAACAGACGACCTGATCTGGGTATTCCGGCTGATCCCGCTGAGGCGATCCTGAGTCTCGCTGAAATGAGCGACGGAAATCAGAACCGGGAAGGCTGGATCAACACGCTGAGGCAGCGCGACAATGAGAGAAGAAACGAGATCGAAAGCCAGGCCGCCATCGATACCGGTTTAATCAATCCTCTGAACCTATGCCGGGAGATCAACCTTCATCTTGATAATAATAGCATCCTCGTGGCTGACGGCGGCGACTTTGTGGCGACGGCCTCCTACATCATTCAGCCGAGAAGTCCGCTGTCGTGGCTCGACCCCGGCGTCTTCGGTACCCTCGGCGTCGGAGGCGGATTCGCCCTCGGCGCAAAGCTGTGCCATCCCGAAGCGGAGGTGTGGATACTGTACGGCGACGGCGCGGCCGGATTCAGTCTGGCGGAGTTTGACACCTTCGTCCGCCATAACCTCCCTGTCATAGCCGTAGTGGGTAACGATGCCGGCTGGAGCCAGATCGCCCGTGAACAGGTGGAAATGCTCGGTGACGAGGTTGGGACTGCCCTTGCGTACACCAATTATCACAAAGTGGCTGAAGGGTACGGCGGAGTAGGTTTGTCTGTTCAGAGTTCGGCTGAGCTGCCAAATGTACTCAAACGAGCCAAGGCGACAGTCCGGGAAGGTAAACCTGTACTCGTGAATGCTCTGATTGGGAAGACGGACTTCCGCAAGGGATCGATTTCGATGTAAGATGGCAAAAGCCGAACCAGTTTCCGGATCCACCAGCCAGTGGAGACTAAATTGGTTTTGCAACAGAGAGAAAAGCCCGGGAACTCCCGGGCTTTTCTCGGAGGAACGCAACTAAAATGAACCGCCTTATCTGAGCAGTATCATCTTGTGAGTCCGGAAAAAACTTCCTGCCTTGATTCGGTAAAGATAGACACCTGTGCTCACAAGCCGACCGGAGTTATCCTTACCATCCCAGACTGCCACCCTTACTCCCGGTTCTTCCATGCCGCTCACCAAAGACCTTATCTCCTGTCCCATAAGATTGTACACTTTGAGATTGACGTAAGACGCTTCCGGTAAGTCGAATCTGATCACGGTCACGGGGTTGAACGGATTAGGAAAGTTCTGGGAAAGATTAAATTCCGTCGGAACTGTCTCCCCATCCATCAACGACAGTACCGTATTTGATATGCCCGGAGTAGGACTGTCGCCGCCTATTCCGTCAAAGAACTTCCAACGATCTGATCCGTCCGGATAGCGACCGTAGCTTATGTCCGTAGTCTGACCTGTATAAGTGAGGGTATCAGCGGGCAAGATAGCCGAATTGTAAAGACCGATCTGTTCTCCACCCTTACCCAGTTTAAAGTCGGCGTGGAGAACGCCTTGATCAGTCTCTCCGTCGCACCAGATTAACAGGAAACCCCCCGATGCGATCGTGGTCGATTCAGGAGCACCATCAGGAATCTGCCAGAGTGTTGGCTTACTCAGATTGTCCGTCATATACCATCCGCCTATATCGACAGCTTCCGTTGTGGGGTTATAGATCTCAAGGAAGTCGTCGAAGTCACCATTCTCATCAATACAGCAAGCATCATTACTTGTCAAGAACTCATTGATCTTAAGCGGTATCGGTGCAATGTACTTGCCCTTATCAAAGTCAAACTCGTAAAACTTGTTGCCCCGGTCACTCACCATATAGACCACTGTCTCCGATGCAAAAGTTACTCCTTCAGCCTGATTCAGTGGAATAAACCATGAGCGCAGATGTTCACCGGATTGTGAAACTTCATTCAGCGAATAACCTTGATCACTGACTATGAAGAGTGTGCCCCAAGTGGGATGAATCGAAATCCCCGAGACATCGGCCGAAAAGGTCAGAGTTGTCCTAGCCAATTCATTTCCGCCGGCATCCAATTCGATTAACTTGGATGGATTCTTCTCCTGAAGCACAAATATATGCCCTGTGCTGTGATCGATGGTAATTCCCTCAAGACCATCGGTGAGGCTGGCATCGGGAGTCACCGAAATACTACCCACTTTTGTGCCGTCCAGTGTGTATTTGACTATTTCCCATGTCGTCTCCTCAACAACGTAGATTGTGTCGTAAGTGGAGTTAAACGCAATACCCTCAAAGTCATTACCGCCCACCATCAGAGAATCGAGAACCTCCCCCGACGTGGAGATTTCGTAGATGTTGGCATTGTTGTCGTCATTGTGAGTAAAGAGGGTTCCACTGTTTGCGTTGTAAGCGAGACCTGAAGGTTCTCGAACTGGCAGATCCACCTCTTGAATCGGCACCCAGTCCGTTACCCGGTAAGAGTTAGGTTCGCCTGGCGCAGATATTGGATATACTGACTCAGATGGAGCATCATCTGAGGCGTGGATGTACCAGTACACAACGACTCCGCCCTCCTGAGCAGGAATGGTACCGCCGTACACGCCGTCTCCCGCGCTGCCGTCATTATGCTGACCGTCATCGACCATGGAAACACTCGAGTATGAACCTGAAGAAGGATCATAGTTGAGTTCAACGGTTAAGTTCGATGCCGAAGACATGACCATCGCTGATAAGGAAACAGCTTCATCAGCCTCAGGGAACATCGGCTCTCTGATCACATCAGAGATGTTAGGACCTTCTGCCACCTCATTGGTAGAACCTGGTGTTGGGAGAGAAAACGTTTGCCAGTTGTCGGCCGCATCGGGATAGCGCCCGTAGGAAACGTCGGCTGTCTGAGCGTCAAAAGTGAGCGAGTCAACCGCCACAGTTATACCACCATTGTCATAGAACAGACCCACCGCATCACCGCCGGCGCTCAGTTTGAAACCGGCATGCAAAACATCCGGGGATGTTACCGGATCCTCCTCACTTCCGTCGCACCAGACCAGTAGGAATTCACCAGCCGGGATAGTTGTACCTGATGGAATAGTATATTGAGTCGGGGTCGTATAGTCATCGGTCATGGACATTCCCCCAATATCAACATCGGATTCACCATAATTGTACAACTCGACCCAGTCACTGAAATTGCCGTTCTCGTCCTGATTCACATTGTCATTCTTCGCAAGAAACTCATTAATCCTCACTGTGATGTTGCTTCTACCCGGCGACGGCTTGTAGTACCATTCCCAGTTATCAACCAGAGTACCCGCAGTCGTCCCTCCATCTGGCGACCGTCCAAAAGATGTATCAACCGGCCATTCACCAAATGATAGCGAATCCATAAAAGATCCATCCGGTTGCACCAAGGCCACTGACTCGCCTCCGCTGCTGAGGCCGAAACTGACGTGCAATGGGCCGTAAGTGGGATGCTTATCAGCGAAAATTAGCAGAAAGCCGCCAGGTTGGACGGTGGTCACCTCAGGCTCTGCATCACTTAGCTGGAATGCAGTGGGATTATTGAGGTCATCCGTTACATACCAGCCTCCGATATCGACCGCTTCGGTACCAGGATTGAATATCTCAAAGAAGTCTGAGCAATCATACCACAGACAGTCATCATGGGCTCCCTGTTTTGCCATTACTTCATTAATGTAGAGCGTCTGTCCCATTCCAACCGATAATGAGCCGAATATGATGACACTCAGTAGCATTTTTTTCATGATTCATTTCCTCATATTATAGTAGACTAAATATATCCATATAGAATTTGTTTATCATTAACAAGAATTATAGCAAATACTATGCCAGATTGTAGCAGACAGTGTTAACGACGACATGTCAATACCATCTGGTCTGTATGCTGTAACTACATTCGTCAAAATGACATAATATCGTCTAAATCTGTACTTGGACATTTCAACGCTCCACCGAAAACTGATATAGCCTCTCACTCTCATCACTGATAATATAGATCAGACCACTCTCCTCATCCACGGCAATGCCCTCGCCCTTGATCACTTCAGTGCGGTACTTGCGAACGACCTCTCCATCTGTCCCCACCCGATATACCTTCTCCTCCTCATCGCTCAGAATCCACAACTGCCCGCTTACGGCATCGTAGGAGATTCCTGAGTAGTCTGCTGCAAAAGTGATGCGGTCATAGCTGACAAACTCGAGCGTTGCGTTAAGTTCTATGAGGGCGCCGGGGTCTTTCTCTTTCAGAAGATAGGAATGACCGTCCTCCGGATTGATAGTGATTCCTTCCAGCCCGCCGCCACCGGTAACGCCGCTGAGAGTCACTCTGCCGAGTTCGTTGCCGACTGTATCAATCTGTACCACCTCTCCGGTCAATTCCTCCACTACCCAGAGTGTAGAATCGAGGATACTCTGCACCACCCCTTCCATGTCGGCACCAGTGTATGACAGCCTTCTTACTATTTCACCCGTCAGACTTATCTTGAAGACTGCGCCCCCCGGCTTGTCGCTCACGGTCCAGAGGTGATTCCCGTCCACAGAAAATGAGAGGCCCGAAGGTGACTTAATATCGAGATCATAATCGGCCACCGGATTGAGAGCGTACTCCACAGTCACGGTTGAAGAAGTCGTATCCGAGTCACCTCCATCGTCGGTTACGATGAGTGTCACACGGTAAGCAGCATCGGATTCATAGATGTGGTTCACCGTCACCGCCTCGCCTGTTTTTCCATCACCAAAGGTCCAGAGGAAGGCTACGATATGACCATCTGAATCAGACGACTGGCTGGCATCAAGTGTGACCGTATCTCCCGGTGACGGGCTCTCGGGAGAGTAACTGAAAGACGCCGCCGGAGGAAGATTCTCCTCGAGCGGATCGGTACACGAAACTGCCGCCAGAAGGCAGCACCCGACCATGACCGTAAGTACCCTCATCAGCCCTATCCTAGTTCTCAGCCTAAGCCTCCGCCTTAGCCTTCAAGCAATTTTAGTCTGTCAGCAGAGCCAGAATCTGGTCCAGGTCATAAATGACAATGCGGGAGTTCCACTGGTCCACCACCGCAAGCCGTCTCGAGCCGTCTTCCAACTGCACCGCAGCAACACCATCGGGCGAAGCGAGTTCGTTCTTGCGCCAGCTGTTCTTCAGATGAGGAAAAGCACCGCCGACAATGATATTCTGCTCATTATAGTTGATACCATCAATAACACAGTCCGAGTGATCGTCGCAGTAGTAGAAGGCGTTCTTACCAAAGAAGCCCGCCAGTTTGCCTGTCTGGATTTGCACGACATAAACCCTACCACCTTTCTCATCCACCGCAAAGAGGTAGTTGCCGAACAGTCGTACACCCTCCACAGAGTCGTCAATCAGACCTGACACAATGGAACCATTTTGCATAGTGACACCCAAGAGCCGCTCAAGAAATTTTCCCGTATCGAGATCAAACAGCGCCACGTAGCGGTACTTTGCGCTGTTTCCGAATTGATTTTTAAGCGGTTTCTCCTCAGCTATAAACAGCCATCTCCGGGCATCGTCGATAAACATCCCCTCGCTCTTTCGCATCACTTGAGTCACTTCTTGAGAAGCGGCGAATTCGGTATCATAACGGAAAGAGCTACCTTCACGCCTGAACTTTCTGAAGCCGAAATTGTAGACTTTTCCTTTGCGGAATATCTTCTTCGCCATATCCACCACAAAGACATCCCCGGCCGGCGATACAATCAGTCCCTGCGGTTTTAGGAGGCAATCCTCGTACTCGGACCTGTAGTAGTCCTCCTCTGAAATATCACACGGCTTGCCGATAAACTGATCTACAGTCAGGTCAGGGTTCAGCCTGACGATTGTACCCTTCTCCTCCAGCGTCACATAGATGTATCCGCCCCCGTCCTTTGCAATGCCGGTGGGAGCAATTTCCCCACTCAGGCCCAAGTCATCAGCCGTGATAGAGCTGACGAATTTGCCGGAAGGTGAGAACAGCTGAATGCGATCGTTGTTTACGTCGCTGACGAGCAGTGAGCCGTCAGCCAAGAATTCGACGTCATCGGGCTGTGCCAGCTGGTTCGGTCCGCTGCCATAACCGTCTTGCGGGCTGGGAGCAATTCCGAGCGGAGTTATCTTCTCCGTTAGATCGAGATTACTTATATCAGGCGACTGCCCCGTAACAATCACAGCTAGCATCAAGGCAATGAGGAGACAGCTCTTCCCCACGCCCATCGCTCTTACAGCGATGACCGACATTCTATTAAACTAACCCGTATGCACGGGGATAGCCAGCACCAAGACTGACTACCCCCTATATGAAAGCGTATCTACTCTCTCGCCCACTGGGCAGTGTACATAGTGATACTGCCTTCTCTCTCGTTGGCAGAGAAAATAACCCCGTTCTCCTGATGGGCACCTAGTCCTTCGGCGCCAATGGAGCTTTTTCCCATCCCAATGTCATTCTCATAGTCAACACCGGCCGGCGCCATCGAATCGAAGACCGGATTGGCTGGGTCGGTCACATCATAGACAACAACAGCATGAGATTCTTGGAGCGCCAGGACAGCGTAGAGCTTTTCTGTTTTTTCGATGAGAGCGCATTCCTCAGGTTCCGTCCGCTTCTTAGACTTCCTCTCATCAATATTGTACGGGGGCGCTGTGAGGTCCTGTTCAATGATATACGGACTGCCCAGAAGTGCACCGTCCGGAAGACTCATCATCTGGAATGTGCCGTTAATCTCATTCGAGAGGAGAGCGTATTGTCCATCGGGTGATATGAACAGACCATCGGGCTCGGCATCAATCCCTTCACCACCAACGTTTGAATCATCAGGAAGATCCACAATCGTCACCTTGTCATCTGTAAGGGGAACATCAGATGTATTGAAGATGACGATCTGACTTGTTTCCTGCACGGAGCAGATGACCGTTCCGTCGCTGGACGTCTCACAGTGCTCCGGCTCGGAGTCTTCTGCCCAGTCAACCAGGTAATCATCGGCGAGAGTGGCGCTGGCGACACCTCCTGTCAGATCTATGATGGATATGCTTCCGCCCCACCTGTCTTCAGGTTTACACGGCCGGTCCTCACGATCGTCTTCGCAAGCGACAATCAAGTAGGAACCGTCTTTGGTGAAAGCTGTTCCATCCGGGTTGTAGCCCACTTCAACTTCGGCAACTATCGATCCATCGGAAAGTTTGACTAACATGACTTTTCCTTTGGCGCAGTCCACCTCGGCCACACAGACGGCAATGTAGTTTTCACCACTTATCTGTGGGGAGACGTCAATGGAAGTCATCTCTGCCGTCGCGGAGCCCGGATCCAGGGAGAGCGTTGTGCCAAATGTGAAATTCGTCAGCGTGTAGTCCACCACGGTTACCTTGTTTACAGCCGATGAGACAAAGACAGCCTTGTCCTCGGTTCCTGGCACTATGCGTACGATTTCCGGATTTGCGTTCTGTTCAGTTGCCCTCGAGAGAACTGTTTCGATACTGAAGCTGTCATACGTAATCTCGACCTCTTCTTCCTCTTCTTCACAACTGAGAATCAACAGAAACCCAGAAATCGCCAATGTGGTCGTTAAGACCTTCATGGCGTGTTTCATCGTTGTGTCTCCTTTTTGTTTGTTTCAGTGATCACTTTTTTACGTCTTCTACCGACTTCACTTAAACCGAAAAAGCTCTGTTTACTTCTTATCAAAATTCGTACTTAACCTGAAGCAGCAGTTGATTATCTTTCACATGGTCATCTTCGGGTGGATCGCCACCTGTTGCTTCATCTAAGAGATAATACTCCAATTTAACAGTGAGATAGTCATTTACCCGCGTTAATAGTGCCACCGTCGTCATTGTCCGATCCCAAGATTCGGTTTCCCCCAACAGCGGTGGATGCCTGCGGAGGTTCAGCGTTCCGTAGCGGAAAAGAGGTTCAACAGCTTGCACCGGCAGGAAATTCTCTGTTTCCAGAGAATACGACCCCTCGACGTAGTAACCGTCTCTCGGTAGTAAGCCGTCCTGTGCGCTAATATATTCACCCCTGATATGAATACCAAAGCGGTCGAAGCCGCCTCTGCCGCCATACCACCAGTGAGTCCTGTCCGAACGGTCACCCATATCATCGTAACCGGCCAGCGTCTGTGAGAGTTGCGTCTTCCAGTCAAAATCGTCAATCAGTTCCCCGGTGTAGTACCATCCTTGAGCCGAGAGACCGAACGCCTTTAATGTGAGAGTGCTGCCGTATTCAAAAGTTTGACCATCTTTGTTGTCATAATCATCATAAACGATCATTTTGAACGATTTGTCTTCTGCGGCGTCATCGGAGCCCAGCGGCCGCTTCATGTTAAAGGACAGACCCCCTTCTATCTCGATCTGATCCGAAAGGGTCAGCTCTGTCTTAGAAGCGATATGATACTCCCTCCCTTTCCAGAAAGCGGTACCGATGAGAGGATACCCCTCGGTGCGGCGCTTGGTCCTCATGAATGGTTTGTTCTTACCTATTTCCACTTCAGTGTTGATCGATGGAAGCTTGAGTTGAGCGTAGTGTTTATCGACGAACGCCTTATTGTCTCCAAAGCGGAATTCTATCTTATAGAAGAGGTTCTCACTGTAGTTCGCCCGCGCTGATAGTATGGCCTTGTCAATACGCATGTGAGGACTACGGGTCTTGACCTTTTGATAGGTAAGATCCTGGTTTGTAAATCCACCCGGCCCCTCAACGTCGACGAACTCCATTTCCACCTCACCGCCAAACAGGATATCAAGACCGCTCTCACTGGCGACAGAAACAACGTCGACCTGACTGTAACCAACCGTTGCCAGTCCCAGAACCATTCCACTGATTACTATCGATTTTGATCTCATTCTTCTCTCCTTTAGTTTAATCATTCAATTCTTTTCCTATGCTTGAGCCCTGACGTTCCACACGGTGAGCGCCATCAATAGTGACAGCACTCCGGCGGATACCAAAAACATAAATGCGTAATCGAAATTGTAAGTAGTCTCACCTAATATCGTTGTTTTACCGGCATCCAACAACAGACCGCTTATCCAGTCCTGGGTTGCCGCGCCATGACGTCAGATCATTCTTCGTATTCGAAAAGAAACGCAGCCTTCAGTTTTCCGGGGACTACCCAATCGGGTGCCTCTTCCTGCAATCTATCAATAAATGTTGTGCACTTTCTCAATGCTTCTTCAGAATAGTCGCGATCTTCAGGAAAAGGGTGATCAAATGAAAATTCAGGAATTCTCACCTCTTCACCACCCAGATCAAGCAACCATACTGTCAAATCAATCCGTCCTTTCAAGCCGTCACCAAATTCAAACTTTCCGGGACGCATCATCCGCTCATCTGCCGATGCTTCTGCTACGAGCTCCAGCTCGGTATCCTCCGGTAAACCAAAGGTAGATAAAACGGGGTAGATCCTAGCAAATTCACCGATTCTAAAAGATGGAGTATGGTCTAGTTCAACAAGATTTTGAACCGAAAAGGTGATCTCTTTCCCACCGTTCTCTGCGGAGAAATAGACAATGTCAGACTCCAGTTCGATTTTATCATCCTTGGGAGTATAACCGTCACCGATAACAACATCAGCAGTAGCAGCTATCTCAGGCATAGTATTTCTGAATTTCAGCGAAAACTCCGAGCCGGGTTCGCGGTGTCCTTCCTTGTACTTGATCTTCCGTCGCAGTATATAACCGTTTTTCTTGAGGTCATAATTGCGTGTGTCAAAGAAAGAAATTTCTTTGTGCTTTATTTTATATGGATGTTCACTTTCCGCAACAGGTATCCCTTCCTCTTCTGCCACGGCTTTTATGATTGTCCAGTAATCCCTGAATCCCTGTTCGATATCAGCGAATCTGGCTGAATCCAAAAGCAACTTGTACTCACTGGAATTCAATTTGAACTCATTTTGGCTGTTCGAAGTGCACCCTGCAGTAAACAGCAGCACAACCAGAACGGGAATATGTAGAATCTTATTCACTGTCTTCTCTTATACCTCCAATTCACTTCCTTCTTCGCCAACATTAACTTCCTTAATAGTCTTCGCGATATTTGCCAGGTGAACACCAACCTGTTTAATTAAATCCATAAACTCCACATGAACTTCATGAGTCTCAATTGATTTCTCTTTTTCTGCATGTAGGCGCTTCACATGTCGTATACGGAAATCTGATTCCAGTATCTCATACTTTTCTTCTTTACGAAGGATCTTTTTGGCCATAGCCGGATCCATTTCACCTAAGGCATCCCGAAGCCGGCTCATCTGCTTACTTACTTTTTCGTGGTAAGTGATTAACTCTGCCTTCCCTTCCTTGGAAAAATCGCTCTCCAGTTGCAGTCTCTTTGTGGCCAGTGGCACCAAATTTCGATGAATGATATCACCAATATTTTCCATATCGTTGGCAATGGATATCATGGCATATACTTCGCTCATCTGCTTATTACTCAATTCCTGGCGACCTATTTGCACCAGATAATCCACCACCTTCTCATCGAGGAAGTCAATCTTCTCCTCTCGCATCTCAATCCCTTCCAGAATTGTCAGCTTGGGATAGATTTCGTCCTCCCCCGGTTCGTCAAAAGTGAAAGGGTGAACAACGGCTCGGAGCATTCGAGCTATGATCTTGGACATGCGAGATATTTCAGTCTGGGCAAGTTCAATGGCAAATGCAGGATGTGAGATTTGGCTTTCGTCCAGATGCCAGGTTGCAGGAACAAGCCCTACTTCAATCTCTTCCTCTGGTACGCCGGGGATCAACCGCTCTACCACCCGCACAATCTGCGGTATAAAACCGATTAGTAGCGCAGAATTGATGAAGTTAAATCCGGTGTGGAACAGTGAGAGGGCGACCGGAATGGCGGCGGCGGTGAGGAAAGGAGATTGCCCTCCCAACTTTATCGCCACATAACCAATCATCTGGATAAAGGGATAGAAAAGAAGCAGCATCCACACGACTCCCAGCAGGTTGAAGATCAGGTGGGCACGGGCTGCCCGTTTGGCGTTGAAGTTAGCAACAAAGGCGGCAAGGTTGGCGGTGATGGTGGTGCCGATATTTTCCCCCAGTACCATCGCTGCAGCCATGTCAAACGGAATCCACCCTTCGTGAGTCATCAGCAGGGTGAGTGCCATGGTGGCGCTGGATGATTGGATAATCAGAGTTAGAATTGTACCGATTGCCAAGAATAGCAAAACCGACAGATAACCCAGATTCGTGTATTGTTGTAGAAAAGAAAGGATCTCAGGATTGTCTTTGATATCGGGCACAGAATCCTTGAGAAATTGCAATCCAATAAAGAGGACGGAAAAACCGATGAGAAAGAAACCCCAGTGACGACGTTGATCCAATTTGGAGAGCGAAAGGAGGAAACCGAACCCAACCAGCGGTAGTGCAATTGCACTCATCTTCACCTTGAAACCGAGAATCGAGATCAGCCAAGCGGTCACGGTGGTACCGATATTGGCCCCCATGATCACTCCTACCGCCTCGGTCAATGTCAGTAGACTGGCATTGACAAAGCTCACCACCATCAAGGTAGTGGCAGAGGAAGACTGGATCGCAGTGGTGATAAACAGTCCAGTCAGTAGCGCCAGAAAACGGTTTGAGGTGGCGGCGGCGAGGATTTTGCGCATTTTGTCCCCTGCCAGCTCCATCAGAGCATCACTCATCACTTTCATCCCGTAGAGAAACAGGGCAAGTGAACCAAGTAGGGTCAGGATATCGGTAAAGCCGTACGTCATTGCATTGTTGCCAGAATCAACAGAAACTTTTTCTGTGATAGGATGATTTACGTCGCCTCTGCCATCTTATGAATGGTCTTTGCAATATCGCCCGTATAGACATTTATCTGTTTCAATAAATCCATCAATTCCATATGAATTTCGTGTGTTTCTATGGATTCTTCTCTCTCTTCATGAAGGCGTTCTAAATGCCGCGTGCGATATTCGGTCTCCAGATCAGCGTATTTTTCTTCCTTTAACATAATGTGTTTTGCTATGTCAGGATCTAACTCCGAAAATGCCTCTTTCAAACGGCTGATTTGTTTACAGATTTTGGTATGAAAAATATCCAACTCTTCTCTGCCTTCATCGGAGAAATCTGTATTCAACGCTGATTTCTTAGCAATGAGGGGAATCATATTTTTATCAATAGTATCACCAATGTTTTCGATATAATTTACAATGGACATCATCCCATATACATCTTGAATCTGGTGGTCAGATAATTCATGCTGTCCAATTTTCCGAAGGTATCTCACTATCCGCTCATCCAGATAATCCAGTTTTTCTTCTCGCATTTCTATTCCTTCTACTAGGGACAGTTGCGGGTAAATCTTATCCTGCAGTGGTTCATTGGTGGTAAAGGGTTCAATTACTGCTTCCAGCATGCGTCCGATGATCTTTGCCATACGCGAAATCTCACTGCGGGATAGATCAATCGCAATCGCCGGGTGTGATATCTGCGAATCGTCAAGATGCCATGTTGCCGGGATAATTCCTTTCTCAACTTCCTTATCCGGCAGCATCTTGTAAACATAATGTGCCAGGATGGTTGTAAATGGCAGGAAAACCAGCCCGACCGTTAGATTAAAGATTGTATGAGCATTGGCGATTTGCCTGGGGGTTTCGGATGCTAGTTTATCCATCCCAACACTTGAAGATGTTGGTGAAATTGATCTTATGATTTCTGCGAAAGTAGGTATCCAAAAAATAAATAAGAGGACTCCGCCAATTTTAAATATTACATGAGCGATTGCAACACGCCTTGCTTCTCTCGAGGTCCCAATACTTGCTAACCCAGCCGTAATACATGTACCAATATTTGCACCAAATATTAACGGTATACCTGCGTCAAGAATAAGTAATCCTTGTTGCGCCAGGACAATAACAATTCCAGTAAAAGCACTGCTGCTCTGGATCAAAGCAGTGAAAACAACCCCTACCAAAAGCCCAAGAATCGGATTTTCCAAACCTCTGAGCATATCGATAAAAGGTTGGTAGGTGCGCAGTGGTTTCATGGCATCGGACATGAGTTTCATCCCGAAGAAAAGAATACCAAAGCCCATTATGACTTCGCCAATATGTTTACTATTTCCCTTCCTAGAAAACATCCTGATTGCAAAACCAATAGCAATCATTAACAGTGCATAATCTGTTAATTTAAATGCTATTAGTTGTGCCGTTATTGTTGTGCCGATATCAGCTCCAAGAATCACACCGAGGGATTGAACAAAGGTCATCAATTGAGCTTGTACAAAACTAACTAACATAACTGTTGTTGCACTGCTACTCTGAATCACCATTGTTACAAACGCACCAACTGTCATTCCAATTAATCTATTGTTAGTCAGAGCCGATAATATTGACCGCATTTTGTCTCCAGCAGTCTTTTTCATCCCTTCACTCATCTGCTCCATACCAAATAGGAATAATGCAAGCCCACCAAACAATGAGAAAACCAACATTGCCCATTGTATAGTTG
>CEPZ01084804.1_pt1 | contig 19961 bp, 6 predicted proteins | sample 530461 | NCBI WGS metagenome assembly CEPZ01 (sample SAMEA2620106, study PRJEB7988) | marine metagenome | isolation source: saline water (ENVO:00002010), including
GAAAAATGAAACTTTAAATGTTCTTGTTATTCCAGGACTGGTACCTGATTTTGTTATAAAATTGAATACAAGTAATGATGAAAAAGAAAAAACGATAAATGCTATCTTTAAACCCATGAAAGATGCTATAACAGCTTTATTACAAGATATGTCTGCATGGGAGACTGATCAAAGAAGAAACCCTGTTTTTGATACAAAGTTTCCTAAAGAATATGGGTTAACTGCAGCTATGTCTGCTTATTATAGAGATTTTTTAGAATTATTAGTTAGAACTACTGCTAATCTAGCTACACAAAATCCTACTTTATTTTTAGAATGGGATAAGAGATCTATGATATTTCCTACCTCTTTAGAAAACGAATATGCTGCGTTGAATCTTTCTAAAACAGAGATTTTTTTAGAAACCATGGTTATGCTCAGTAACACTAAGCATGCCTTTTATACTCTAGCAAAAAGAGCAGATTTTAGGGAATGGTTATCTTCAATAAGTGTAAAAACAAATCATGCATATATTCTTAGAGGAGAACAATTAAAAACTGCAAGTACTAATTTAGGGATTCTAAAAGATACAATAAACAGTTCCCTCGTTAAAAAAACTATAAAAAAAGAGTTTATACTAAATATTGAGAGGAGAACAGCTACTATAGATAGATTTATTACAAATCTTGAGAACTCTCCTGTCTTTAAAGATAATAAGCCTCTTCCAACAGGAGCTGCTATTAAAGATTTTGTAAATAAAATGAATCTTCATATTAAAAGTAACTATCCTGATTTAAGGCTTCCTGATGCGTCTCTACCAGAAACAGGTCATCGTTTGATTGGTCCTGGATTTCCTTTTGTTGATGATGATTTAGATTTAGAGATAATAGAGATGTCTAGATTAATAGATAATATAAAATTAGTCACTTATGCTCAATTTACAGCAATCGCTACAGGTGATTTTGGAGAATATTGGGAGCTCATGCTAGCTGAATTTAAAAAGAGTTCTGAGATGAGATCTATTGCTCAAATGATTTTGGATAAGAATATGGAGACCAGTGAGATTAGTGAGTCTTTATTACCAGATTATTTATCTTCAGGCTACTGTAGTGAATCAGGTAATAATACAAAAGCAGAGTGTCAGGCTGCTGAAGGAACTTGGAAGTCAAAATTAGATGTGAATGTGATTTGGAATAGTTTTTCAACCACGAATGCTCGATTAGAAAAAATCAAACTTCAAACTTCTATAGCTAAGGGTTCTAAGGATGTGAGTAGCCCAAGAATTGTTGCGCCATCCAAACAAAGTCTTATTAAGCTTATGACAACTACAGCAATGTTGGATTATTTATCTTCCTTGTTATTTGCTGCTGCTTGGTTAGAGCACCAAACTGTATCTACAGATGGCGGGGATGTAGAGAAGGAATTACAGGCTGCAGCTCAAAATATGTTTAACCAATTACAAAAAATGGATAGTAATTCTAAGGAGTATGCTAAGGTTTTAGAAAAATCAATTATGTTTCAATGGCAATCATTTGATGAATCAGACGGCCAGGGGATAAAAATTAGTAATGAGACCAGGGAACTAGGATCTGTTATTGCAAATTATTTAGCTGATAAAAGAAAAAACGCAGCAGCAGTTGCTACAATTGCAGCTACAGGAGATTATCAAGCTTTTTTAAATTATTTTGGAATTGGTGATGTTACTTCTGTAAAGAAATCTTATTTATTAAAATCTAAATTTAATAATTATTTACAAAATAAAAGAAAAGGTACAATGGATCGTGCTTTTCCTACTTTTAAGATTTTCTTTATTGAAGAAGATAATTCTGTTTGGCATGCCTTTGATGATTTGTATACATATGATGCAGCCAGTGAAATTACAATTGTAGAAAGTAAGCATGCAGCAAGTAAAACTGCTATTTTAAAATTATCCAATGTAACTCAAGCATTAACAAATGAACATGCAGTTGGAGAGATGCTGAATGAAAGTGCAGCAATGTTACCAGGAGAAGCTCTTAGAATTAAAGCTGGTACTGAGCTTATGATTTTTGTTGGTTATGGCTCTGATTATAGAAATCTTAGAATGAAGTTTAAAGGAGCTATTACTGAGCTTGTTCCAGGTCCTATACTTGAAATTACAGCTCAATCTTGGGGAGCAGGGTTATTAAATAATGTTGGTTCAACTGGTGGTACTAAGTATAGTGCATTAAGTGGAGCTGCAACAATGGGAGCTGCTGTAATTGATATTTTAGCAAAAACTCCTGGTTTACGTCATCTGGGTCGATGGGAAATTAGAAAACAAACCTTATCTGATGTTCAAAGAACAAGTGAATCTGCGTTAAAAGGAGTTTATTATGCTAGAGCATTGAATTCAATAATGGGTTGGGCTACTGATTTTCTTCCTGTTTCTACAAATATTACAGATGTTATCGGAAAATTTACAGGAGAAGGCTTACCAACAACGGGTCAAAATTTGCTCCGACAGTTTAGAGAAAATAATGTTCTTATTAGTAATATTGGAAATTCTCTTTATGATAATATTATTATTAACAATACTAATCCAAAAGGATATGGATTTTGGAATTTAGGAACAAGGTTAGTAGATAAAGTACTTTCTCCAAGAGACGGTGGATTTAATTGGACTGTGGTTAGACAAACTGGATGGGACGCGTTACATGAAATTGCATTGTTTATGGGAGATTATATTGTTACCACGTTACCTTTTAATGAGGGAAATGATTTATTTTCACAAGCTCCTCGTGAAACTTTATATTTTGGACCAAGAGAAGGTGTGTATAAAGCTAAATCACATATTCCTACTCCTTCTATCAATCATAAATTAGATGAACTTAAAGATATTATAGCCCAAATTACAGGGTTAGAGGAGGAAAGGTTTTCTTTATTTACAAAAGATCCTCATGACCAGATTATTAAACTTGATCCTGATGATGTTGATTTATATCATGAACTAACCGAACAACAAGACGAGAAAGTAGATACTATTTTATCTTTTGGAAAAGCTCTATTAGCTCCTCTTATTGAGTTTGCTGCTACAAGATATCCTACGGTCTCTGCTGCAAACCAGAACTCTGCTGTAATAGATTTAAGAAGCCAAGATATAGATGCCTTTGATAGCTGGAAAAATATGGAACAAGGAACAGAGTCTTTGACTATGCAACAAAGTTTGCGAAATAAGTGGGGCCGTTTGAGAGGGGGTCAAAAGGCCCAAGATTTCAATTTGGATGATGGCATTTTGGGCTTGGGGAAAAAAGCCCCACCCAGTAACAGCAGTACTCAAGATTATATGGCGTCAACCGGAGGTACAGAAGATTTTCTTAGTGTTTTTGATCAATTACTTGATTTAAACGGTTTTGAGAAAACGAAACGTTGGCTTAGAGAGCATACCTATCTTATTTTTGATGAACATGCAGATGACTTAGATGCTGTGGATAAGTGGGACTTAAATAGAGATGAGATCTTAAGTAAGTTTGAAGCAAGAGGAGGACCAGGATATGGAAATCAAGAAATTATAGAGTTATTATCCATAAGACATCCAGACATTGTGTGGACAAAAGATGTAGATTTATACACGGATACGGAGCAAGATCTTTATCGTGCTGAGGCGAGACAGTATGCAGTAAATCACGGTACTGCCACGTCTAAACCTTCTAGAGCCTATGTGGAAAGAATAATTAATAGAGCAGACGTTAGTGCGTCTGCTTTGCATGAATTATTATTAGATGATTTTGCACATAAGCATATGCCTAAATCTTTAGGAGATTCCTATAATTATCATGAGGGGGATTGGGATTTGATCCAATACCTTAAAGCAAGGGAAGGAGAGCGCGGACCCATGGAAGAGAATTTAGATCAGAAAAATTATTTAGAGAATAATACTGATTTTGTTTATAATGGAATGGCTCTAGTTGATGAAAAGGAGGGGTCTACAGATTATATTTGGAATATGGGTTTTGGAAAAACTAATTTTGAATACGAGCATTATTGGGATGAAGAAAAACCTTACAAGAGCGGGCTACTAATAGCTTTAATGCCGGGAATAAATGAAGACTCAGGTGCATATATCAGCGGTGGAACCGCCCTGCCTCTGACCAGAAGTACGCCAAATAATAATAGAAGAGCTTTTAATAATATTATAAGTGAGTGGTTTGCACCTGTAACGCTAGGCGCAAGTGCAAAAACCTATAGTAGATGTGAATCTCTTATTTATTTTGATACTATAAAGCTTATTACTGATTATACACAAGTAGTGGAGAAACAAGCATCTAGATCAGCTAGTGAACGATACGAACCATACATGATTGATTTTGAACAAGCTATTATGGAATTAGGAGGATTAACAGATATATTTGCGTATAAACCAGTCGTTCAACAGCATGCGGTAAATAGTTATGAAGATATTTTAGATAATAGTATAATAGTTTCACACGATCAAATGTATAATCATGTTGAACTCTTATATCCTTCTGAGCCAGATGGAGCTGATGATCCTAATAATGCGGTTTACAGACATCAGGCATATATTAGTATGGATCAAGATCTGGATTATTTACGTACGTATCAAGTCTATATGAAAAATTTAGATCCAAATGTGTTTTTTGATTTGAACGACGCTCAAGCTTATATGGCGTCTTTAAAGAAAAGTGATACTTATTGGGGAGAAGATACAGCAAAAGTCAAGCGTTCATTTTTGCTAAAGCAACATCAGGTAGCACAAGCAATACTTTTAAATGTTATTAAGCCCATGTATCAAGGAACATTAACTATGTTGGGAAATCCTAATATTCGACCATGGGATATTGTGCATGTTCATGATGATTCTGTTAGAATGTACGGGCCTGTTGAAGTAGAGCAAGTAGTTACGTCAATTTCTGCTACAGGAGGTTATACTACAACTATTATTCCTAATTTATTAGTTTATTTTAAAAATTCCTCCACTATGTTAGATGGTCTTATTATGGATTTATTTAGAACGGTTGGTAGTATGCAAGTATGGGGAAATACAATTAAGCATTTAAGTATGTGGTATCTAGGTATTCGTTTTTTAGGTCTCAAAACTGGGCTGGGTAAATCGGGATGGCTATTTAAATCTAGTATAGGTGCCAAGTATGCAAAACACTATGCAGCTGCTGCTGAGGGTGTTGAAAATATGGAGCAAGTAACCCAGGAAAATTGGAAAGCAAAAAAAGATATAGCTAGAAAGAGTCTTACGAAGGAGGAGTTTACAGAATTAAATGATATAATGACTACTAAAAATTCTGGAGAAGCAATAGAACAGAGAGCTAGGATGATAAGTAAGGATATTAATTTTGGAACAAAGACTGTTGAGCAAATTCGAGAGTATGCAACACTGCAAGCAAGAGTGAATTATTTAATCGATGAACAAAAGTTACTAGAATCAACCTTGAGAGCGGCTCATCCAGCAGCTAATAACCCTCTTGTAGGCGAGACTGCTGATCATCTAGAGTTACGTAGAATAAAAGATTTGATCGTAGATGAACGTCAGAATCTTGTAGATAAAGCGGACGAGATTGCTTTAAAAAAGGGTAGTTTAAAGAATTCTATAAAATCTGCTAAAATTATTACTGAGACTCGACTTGGAGGAACAACAAATAGAGCTATTTTTGCTGCTGACCAATTTGATGATTTGATTAGTCAAGTTGACGATGTTTTGGCAGAAGTTGATCCAAAAGCGAATGCTTCAATTAAGCATTTTCAAGGGAAGGTAGACGATTTGGCTAGATGGGGTGCAGATTTAGAAATACTTGAAGCTAAACGTATGAAATACATAGAGCAAGCGAAACATGCCGGAAAGGAATATGCTAAACTATATGACACGTTAATAGCAGGATATGATAGTAACATAAAAGATATAACAAAAACAATAGATGATAGAATAGCTTTTCTAGACGAGAATCTTATAAAAAAGAGGATACACGGGGCAGGGAAGACAGGCAGTATAACTGAAATAATTGAAAAGTCATTAGTTAAAACAAGAAAAAGTGCTATAGACGATATTGCAGGTGCGCTCACCAGTAGATCCTTGTGGTCAAAAGGTCTGGCTAGAACGTTAAATTGGGCTGGTTGGCTTTATACGTTTTATGAGATAGGTGATTATGTATGGGATGGTTTTATTGCTAAGTCTAAAAATCATGTTTATCAAGCGGGTCTAATTGCTGGTGAAAACTTTTTAACTCCTGTCTTTTTAGAGTATCAAGGAAAACCTTACATCGCAGGATTTGAAGGAATTCTAGGAAGTCCGAGAGGGATAAGTACCATATTACATGGACAATTACTTGGAGATGGTCAAAATAATAATAGAACAATGCTAGTTGCAGAGATGGCTATCCAGCAGGATGCCGATCTTCAAAGCCAGTAGAATGACATCTCTTTAATGACAAAATAGGAGTAAATATGCTATCAAAACAATTGCCAATCGGAGGAGCCAGCACCCATGTAGGTGAGTTGGATTTATTAACTAAACTTAATAAAGCATCTTTGACATTCCGTATTAGTACTATATCTGTACCGCCTGATCCTAGTCCTCCGCTTTCTTCTTATTATAGTGAGGCTGGAATCATTGCTGTAACTGGTGACACTTCGAGTAAACGACATTTTTGTTATTTGTTAGGAGGAATACCTTTTTCTGATGTTCCGGATCCTGGCAGGCATATGGTTTATGAGTTTCATTTTAATCAATTAAAAGAAACTGATTTACAGGATTGGGAAGTTCTTCCTTCTGGACTTCCGAAAAGGGTAGACGGGTTTGCTTTGTTAGGTGTATTGAATAAACCAAAGAACGCTATGCCTTCTTCTGTTTCATTGGGCGGGGAATTCCCAGAAAGCGATCTGGAAGGCTCTAGATTCTATGGATCTAGTGAAGGTGGTATGTATGTTGCGGATGGAGGTGATATTCAGTTCGTTTCAGAAGGAGGAGTCACAATTAAATTGGGGGAAGATATAGATATAGGGAAAACTCATATAAAGGGGGAAGCCGAAGGTAAGATGAATCTGTTTATTATGCAAAATCCTTTTCATAATGGAGAAGCATTCGGAGTTCCTATACCTGATGTTTTACCTTTATCTATACTAACACATAATCCAACATTGAATCTTCCTGCTATTGCAGACGCATATGTAAAGATAGATGGGTATAAAAAGTTGGCTAAGGGTATTAAGGAGATTATAGAGATAGGAGAAACTTTAGTCTAATGAGATTAGCGTTTAATACTGATGGAAATTTATTAAAAGATGGAGATAATTTGGAAGATGTTTCAAAAATAGAAGGAGAATTATATAGATTTGGAATGTTTTTTGATACACCAAAGGGCGAGTATCCATTTGATGTTCATTTTGGTAATAATGCTCCCTCTCTAGTTGGAAAATCAAACGTAACTCCTGAGGAGTTAGACTTATTTATAGATTCTTTAAAAAATTATATGATTTCTTCAGGAATTTTAACAGAATATTCAGTTGAAGGTGAGTTTATGGGAGTACACACTATTAGATTTTCATTAAGATCAAATACACAAACAATAGTATGGGATTTTTCTACTAAAAATGGTCGATTGGTTAGAGTAGATAAAGAAACTCCTGTGACAGATGCTTCCTTTATTGTCACTTCAGAGATATTTAAGTCGACTGGTAGTAGGACATATGATGTAAAGTGGATATTTGATCGCTGTCGGGAGAATAATAAAATTTCTGATTTGGAAACTAATGTAGAGTTTATTCATCGATTGTTTGTATTAGATGGAACAGATGAGATGGGAGATTTAGTTACAAGATATACTATTAATGAGTTTGATAAAGAGCTTATATTAAATTTTACAATTTATCCTGATAAATATTTAAAATTTGAAGTATGGCCTAAGCAAGGTGCGACATTAGAAACAACAACTAATCCATATTTAATAAGAGCAAGTTGGAAAGAACCTACAGGAGAAATATAAATGGCTTATGTATTACAAACACGAGAAACGATAGAAGCTAAGCTTCAAAGTTACTTTGGGCTTGCTGGTTTTCTTAATTTAACAGCAGGTACGCCTGAGCACGCGTTATGGCAAATTTTAACGGATAGTATTTTTGAATTATATTCAGCATTAGAAGAACGTTATAGTGATGTTTTACCTTTAAATGCATCAGGTTCTACTCTTGATTTATGGGCTGATTTTTTTGGTTCAACTCGAGAAACTGCTATTTTTGCTTCAGACGCTTCTTTGAGTAACGTTTTCTTTTCTATTGCAGAATCTAGTAGAGCACAAGTTAATGGAGGAGAAGAATTGACAATAGCCGCTGGAGCCTTAGTTAGTGCTGGAGGTATTAAAGAGTATAAAACAACAGTAGATGTTGTAATCCCCGCAGATGGAAGTCCACCCTATGCTGGATTCACCTCGGTTCAAGCAACAAGTCTGGGTGCATTTAATAATGTTGAAGCAGGTGAATTAGGTACTCATAATTTAGTAGAAGTTTATCCTGATATAGAAGGACTTGATTTAGTTGAAGTGTCTAATAAGTTTGCTATTTTATCTGGAAGCTATCCGCAAACAGATTCCATGGTGCAGGCTAATTTACAGAATTTATTTGGTAAAAATATAGGCAATAACATGGTAGGAATGGTTAACGAAATCTTTAATATTCCAGAAGTAGCAGATGTACAAATTCTAAATGCTAAAAGAGGAACAGGAACTTTTAGTGTATTTGTTGATTCAGTAGCTCCAGTCGTTTCTTTGTCCTTAATTCAAGTTATTCAAGAACTTGTGGATTCTGTAAAAGCTATAGGAGTGACTGGCTACGTAGAGTATCCTATTTACCGTTCAGCTAGGATAAAATTTGAAGTTTTACCTGCCACAGGCGAGAATACTGATACCTTATTAACAGAATTAGAGAGTGATTTAATTCCTGAGATTGTCGATAGAATAAATAATACTAGTAGAGGTAGTGCCCTCGAGGTATCATCTTTATTACGAATAGTTTTAAATAATTCTAAGCTGCTTCAAGCTTCTATTGCTGAATTTAAAGTAGGAGATTATGCTATTCTTGAAGATAAAATAATAAATGAAACAGCAAAATCGCCAGTTAAACAGGGAGCAGAATGGAATCATAAATGGTTTTCGTCTGATTCCTTAATTACGTTCTGTACTATTAAGGGTGAATAAGTATTATAAAACAGGGCGTGCTTACAAAGGAGCTTCTAGATTACCCCGCTTTATTAATTCAAATACAGACTCCTCTTTTTTTAATCTCCTTAATATCCCTCATATTGAAATGGATTACTTATATGAAGATATAATTGAAACATCTGATAATGTAATTCCGTCCTCTCTTAATTTAAGTCTTCCTGCTCATGTATTTCAAACTGTAGTAGACACAGGTGTTGAGATAATAGGTGCTGAAGAAGTAGATTTATATAATTTTACGTATGGTTTACCGACTGGCTTGTCCTCGTCGTCTTCTCTTCTTCCGTTTCCAGAAGATAATTATTTAGATATTCATTTTCTTTCTCCATTAAATTATATAGCAGAGGAAGAAACATTTACTTTAGCACAAGGTTATGTTGCTCTTACAGACGGGGATACCTGGTTTGATCAAAAGATAAAAATTTTAGATATTGCTGGAAACGTGCTTGTGGAACAGGATCTTCCTATTTTTTATCAGAATCTTACACAAGCAGTTGAGGACGAATGGGTATCATTTCCAGATGATACTGGAGAATATGTTATTAAAAATGAAACATATAGAAATCTAGAGGTCATAGAGGTAGCCTCTATGGAGCCTTTAACGTTTGGAATTCATTGGAACTATGCAGATGTAGAACAAACTACTATAAAAGTGTTTGAACAATATAAAAATAAGTCTCTTGTTGTAGAATACGAATTTGCTCCTTTCTCGAAATTAATTTCTCTTACTTATCTTAAAGATTTTCATAGTATTCTTACAAATACAGCTGGAGATCCTTATTTTACGTATCTAGATTCTACCACATATACTGAAACTGTTCCCCCGTTTGTTGTCGATTTAAATCACGTAGTTCTCTTTAAGGATCAGTTTGTTACGGTTGGATCAGAAATTTCCGGAGAAGCTGTGATAGATAAACATAAACAAATTGATGATTTGTCTTTAATTCCTTTTATGGAAATGTCTGGAGAAGAACTGATGGGGATTACACCAGATTCTCTTTCTACTATGGGCTATGTCGTGGACCCATCGAATGTAGCAACTTATGATACTGGGAGTTTAACTTTAGAATTTAATAATTACTATAATACTACTCCAGGAGAAGATGGGTATTATGGAGAAGGAATTCCAGATGATCTTGCAACTTGGGATGCTTTTTTTACAGCAGGTACTTATATTTGGGATATTACATTTTCATTTGATTCAGAGTCAGAGGATGCAGGTGGAGGTCCTGTTTATATTAAGCATGGAGATACAAATATTGTTGGATCTAGTATATCTGGAACGCTTAGTAATCAATATACTGCTATAAATGGCGCCAACATGGATTTGGTTGTACATGCCGAAACTCCAGTTAAAGGGGAAATTACGTTATCATTTACTAGAGTGAGCGATACTGCCGCCTATTATTATGCAGATATAGATGTGGGTGAAGATTTTTATGAAATGAAAAAAGTAACTCTTGGACCTTATTCTCCAAATGATTTAGTTGTGGAAGAGGTTTCTCTTAGTCCTGAAAATCCTCTTGTGTATAGCTTATCTGGAAGTGTGGTTCGCCTACAAAGTTATACTCAGTATAATAATTTTAACTTAATTACAAAATATTGTAAAAAATATACAATAGAATCTGAAAAATGTATTCTATCTTCGTCTACATACATGGAAGGAGATAATGAAAGAAATTATTTAACTTTAGATAGTTTGGATTCAATTCAATCTACCGGAGGAGTAACTTCTTTGTTTTCTGGTACTTTTACCACAGAACAAAGTCCTCATAAATCTATAGCTTGGTATCAGTATGAGAGACATATAGAAGAGAATATATTTTCTAAAGTTCTTGTCTCCTTATCTGCGAATAATTTTATAGAATTATATAATTTAAGTGGCGATGTTTTAAATAGATTTCCTTTGGAAGATTCACCGTTATATGAATTTTTAGGAATTAGAAGATTTGGAGAGTATGCATGTGTCCTAAAGAAAGATATACTATCTGAAGGAACGCTAGAAGGAAAATCTTTAAATAAATATATCCTTAGTTATTATAATATTCAAACTATGGAATTAGAAAAAGAGATTTCGCATACAGCAAATTATAATTTAATTGAAAATTCCTCTACTTCTGATTGGGGATACCCACTTAGTAGTCTGGGTGATGAACTTTTTCTACCAGAAAATTACCTAGATTATACTTTCGCTAGTTCAGATAATTGGGTAGAAGGTGCTGGTTGGAATGTTACAGGCGGCTTTGCGGAATATGATGGTTCAGGTGGTGGTAGTTTAGTTTTAGATGAACCGTATCCAGCCGTAGTTGCTGGCAGGTCATATGAGTTAAGATTTCATACATCAGCTAATAATACTGTACTTACTATAAAAGATGGAGATGGTGGGGAGATTTTTGTACCTGAAGCTACATATACTAGCGGTACTAAAGTTATTGAATTTGTAGCACCTGCAACTACTACTGGTTTTACGTTTGTTCCAGGAGCAGGCACTATTGCTTCTTTTGACTTAGATTGGGTTAATTTAAAAGAACTTACTACTAGTGCAGTAACTCCTTATGAAACGACTATTGAGCCAATTCAAGAAAATGCTTTTTATTTACATACAACGACGGGAGGTTATTTTTCCTATACCTGGACAACAAGTGAAACAATAAATTCTCCCTACTTTTCTCTATTTTTAAAAGTACCAGGAGAGGATGCTCCCTCTTCTTTTTCTATTACTCTTACTTCTCCTACTGAGACTATACCTAGACTTATTACAGTATCTGGAGTTGATTTATCTTTGGGACAATCTATTTCAGGTACAACTCTAGAACCAGCTGCTTCATATTTGCCTGATGACAATTGGTATCGTTTCAGTATTGATGCAAGCTCTATTCAAGATTTAACATCAATAACCATAGATACTACTTCTAATGACTCTCAAATTTTGTTGTCTTCACCACAGTTACACTTAGAGAACTCAACTATGGAGTATACAGATTCGTTTCAACAGCTTGATACTATAATTAGTAATGTAATTTCCTTTTCTTTTGACAAAGAACTTCATCCTATTTTATTTGGAAAAAATGCTGTACGTTTAATGCCAGAATATAAATATTATACCAGACTTGCATCTGGATTAGAAGAAAAAGAATTTGTATGGTTTAGAGAAGATAATAGTAATTATGAATCAACCAAAGAAATAACTGAGCACGCTGTTGATCATTGGGGTAGGGTTATGGGAAATGATAGATGGCCAAAAGAATCATTAAAAGATTATTTATCTCGTTTAACTTCTATAGCAGTCGCTCACGGCAATACAAGTTATCAAAATGCTATCAATGGACTGTCGGCAGAGTTTGCAATTGAGACCTATAATGCCCAAAGTGCCTTGGTCTATAAGACAACTAAGCCAATGCAACCTGTTAATGGGGTTTATGCGTCTACTCTTACTGATAATGAGGACGGGACGTATACTGAAACTCTTATTCTTCCTGCGCAATGGGATTGGACAACTTCAACGTTTTTAGATGGTTCTTTAAATACGTTTTATTTGCAAAAAATTATTGATAAACAAGAATTTCTTATTGATCCTGCAATTGCAATAGAGGGATGGGACATTGAGGGAATTGATAATGTTTATGGCTCTGCTAATAATGCTTTGCAAGAAACTAAATTAATAATTAGAACTGAATCAGCGCAACTTATTGATGAGGTAGTTATTTTAGATAGTACAAGTGAAGAGTTTTCTTCAGCTTACTATAGAGTTAAGTATAAACCTTTAATGATTATTGATAATATAATAGCAGAGGAATTGTCTTCTATTACTTATTCCTGGTCTCCGTTGTCTTCGCATCGAGGTTTGTTTGCTTTTTCTAATTTAGATAATAAAATTGATAAAGAAATTGTTAATATTAAGTACTATACTAGAGACTTAAATTCAGATTCTGAGTTTGTAAATCAATATTCATGGTATGAAGATGAGATTGAAATTGATAAAGCTAAAGCAACTCCTGGAGCGAATGATTTAGAAATTATTATGATGCAAGATCAAGTAACAAATGATGGAATTCCAGCCGAGTATACAGCTATTATGGAAGAAGCTACTAATGCTTTTGAATTTAAATGGGGAGATTTTAACTGGGATAAATATTCTTGGGCAGATGGAGAAGGCATTAAGACGGGAATTCCTACAATATTTGATGCAGATACTAAGCGAACTGGTAGCTGCGATGATCCTCAATATATAACAGAAAGTACTTGTTTAGAACATGGAGTGCTAGGGGATTGGACCTTAGATCCTTCTCTTAGTAGTGTAACTAGTGGAACTAGCAGAAACGCTTTGCGTTTAGCACCTCCTCCTAAAGTATCGAGTTCGTTTAAAGCTGAAGAACAATCAAAAAGCCTTCATGTGGAAGCGGGAGCTTTTTATTATAAAGATTTTGAATACTATTTATATCCTGCTATTCCTAAGTTTGAGTTATTGGATACTCCGTATACAGAAGAAGGTTCTAGTTTATTGTCCGCTCCTACTAGTGCTGGACCAATGATAGTAAAAACAGATCCAAATGCTTTGCTAGCAACAGATACTGACACTAATTTAAATCTACTTACTGGAGGTTGTAATACTGCGTACACGGGTGTAGCTAATTTGAACTATCTAATTCCCAATTATTCTAAAATGTCTCTTCCTAATGTTGAGTTTACTTCAAATGGAAACTTTAATAATACTATTGATTTTATGACTGATTGGAGTCTAACTGCATCTGCTGAATATTCAGCAGCTGCGACGGCTTGGGATGAGGAGTACATTAGTAGTTCTATAAAGATTACTGCTATTTCTACATTAACTCAAGATGCTGTTTTAGAACAAGAGGTAGGCATTATTAGTGGAATAGATTATGTTGTTAGTTATTGGGTTGAAGTTAGTGATGGTGCGTCTAGTGCTTATGAAGTAAAAGTAGATGATACTTCAATTGGATCTGCAGCAACAGGAGAGATAGCAACTACTGATTGGCAATTTCATCAATTAACAATTGTAGGACAATCTCTAGTCGGTGAAGCTCATACTATTAGTGCTACTGTTAGTTCCCTGGCTGCAAATGAATATATAGGCTTTACCAACTTTAGTATTAAGCCTGTTTTGTATGAGGGTTATTTATCTGATGTGGCTGGTTCTGGAATTGATATTCTCTATGAAACCGAAAATTTATGTATTGAGGCTGGAAGATGTGTTGTTGATCTGAATGCCGCTCATCCACTTTATGGGCACCCTTTAAATTTAAATGGAGTTGCGGGTAGCACTCAATGTACACAAATTGCAGGAGATTACTCTACAACGGCCCAATATATTCCTTATACTTGGGAGTGGGAGACGCAAATGGCTCATATAGTAGAGGGAGAAAGTATGAAAGTAGTGCATGATTATAATAATACTAGTTTGGGATATCTTAGACCTATATTTGGGTTTAATGATTTTTCAGAATATGCAGGTGCAGATAGTATGGTTAATAATATTATTGAAAGTCATACAGATCCTATAAGTGACTATACGTATTCAGTTACTAATGTTGTCGATTCCTATCCTATTGTTAGATCTAATTTAGCGGATTTAGCTTTAGCAACTATTTATGCGGGAGAAGAAGACAGTTTCGTTATGGACACAAATATTATATTAGATGAAAAATTAGATGCTTCGGGAATGTTATTAGTTGTAGGAGAAGAAAACGGTACTCCGGTCTCTCTTTCCTTGGAGATGGATAGGCTTTATTATACGGATAGTGATAATACGCTACTTGTTGTTGGTTATGCTATGGATAATGAGGGGGCAGGATTAAATTATACAGGAGTTTCGCTTACTATTACTGTAGGAGACAGTGTAGAGGATTTTTCATTAATCACAGATAGAACAGGTAAATTTAGGAAAAATATTGACATATCTAATTATAGTGGGGTCAATTTGATTGTAGATGGAACCATAAGTTTGAATGAAATAGTATATTCAACAGAATCAATAACAGTTACTTATATAGAGGAAATAATATAATGGCATTTGAAATAATTCCCCAAGATTTATATCTTAGTGTAGGGCAAGATAACTATTTAAACCCTAGTTGGTTTAATTCGGTTTTTAATAATGTTAATGCTCATAGTATGAATAATAATTTGTTTACTCGGCCTGTAGCAGTGGTGGCTGATACGCAAGCTATCTTTTGGAAAGAGGATAATGTTGGTGACTTTGCTTCTATTGCTCCTGAAATTATAAAATTAAAAGAAGTTGGAAGTGATATGATGCCGGGAGGATGGTCAGCTACTTATCAATGGATATTTCCAGAACAAGATTCATTGTTTGCTCTTGTAGATGGTTACGATGGTACGGAAAAAGAAATAGAAATAGAAATCGCTTCTGACTTAACTGAGAGCCATACTATTCTTGATGATCTAGCGGCATTTACTTTACAACTACAAGTAACCTATACAGATTTGAATAATATTTCAACTACAAGTGTTGCTACTTATGGTTTCCCTATAGTTCCGATCCTTGATGGGGCCCCTGCAATAACTACTCCAAAAGCGCTGATCTGGATAGATTCCCAGCATAAACCTCTTGACGCTCCTGGAGGTTCTGCAACTTTTAATGTGGAAGATATTTCATACTATCCTCCTTCTGGAACAAACAGTGAAGGATCGCCGTGGACGTTGTCTCTTGGAGGTGTTTCTAAAAATCAATATATACAAGACAACAACGATGGAACAGCTCTTATTACTATTCCTGAGGTTGGAAAAACATTTGAATTAACTCTTACGGTAACTAGTGGTACAACAGTTACTAAAACAATTAATATCAGAACATATGATTATGGTTCATTTTTGTTTTCGTCTTGGGGGCAGGAAACACCAGTAGACGCACCTAAAAAAGTAATAGTAAGCGGTACTAATAAAGTAAAGAAAGATTCTGATCAATTATTTCCAGCAAATTCTTCAGTAATAACAGTTAAATGGGGAAAAAATATAGATGATGTATCTAGATTAAATACAGGTGATAAAACTGGAGAGGTATTTTGTATTCCTGGTATATCCTCTGATAACACATATAAAAATGCTGTTAGAAGCGTAATGACTGAGTATGGATTAGGAGCTAATGAAACTGTAGAAAATTACTCTATTATACAGGTTAATGATGCAGATACAGGTCAAGCTTATGAGGCAGGAGGCCATCTAATTGGACAATATTTTTGGGCAGAGAATATGGCAGAAAATGCTAAAATTTTATTTAAATCAACCAATTCTACCCTTACAGTTACGGGTAATCCGTTAATTAGCGATAATTCTTTATATTTAATTAGGGGAGTAGCGCCTACAGGTACTCAGGGTAAGGTTGCTGTATCCTCTGGGGCCGAAAGATATTATATAAAGCTTGAAAGTTTTTCAATTGATCCAACTTCAGGAGTTTATTCTCGCTCTTATCAATATGATCAATATGCAGTTGTTTCTCAAGGTGGAAAAGCTGCTCCAGTTGAAGCAGTATTTATGGGAATGCCTCTTAACACTGCTTTTAAAGCTAGAGTTATTGGCGCTAAAGGAAGCGCATATTCGATAGAGAAAGCTTCAGAAGGCTATTATACTTTATCTTCATCAGATATTGCTTCTCAAATAATTACTTCTATTACTGCTTCTCCTTCTCAATACGGTTTGTCTATTTCTATGTCGATTGATGGAACTAAAGAACAACCAGCTGGATATTTAATTAATTATATAGAAATGAATCCTAACGTAAGTTGGCCCGCAGGAACTGAGGTGTCTCTAGGCGGGGCACTGAGCGGAGTTACTTCCGTTTATACAATTTCTCCAACAGTAGGTATTACTGCAGCCATAGGAAAAAAAGTAGTTGCTAGCGCTAGAGCAGTAATGGCAGATGGTTCTATAGGAGGAGCAGTTACGTTGGAACCAACGACAGTAAATGTTCCTTGGTCTTATTTGGAAAGTGGCATAAGTAAGCATCTAGGCAGATATGAGCATACAGCAGCTGATGATGCCAACACAGGTCCGAGCTATCTGGAAGATCTGTCTCCAATCTCATCCATAAAGTATCAATCTAATTTATTCAATACATCATTTGGTAGAGATGTCTTCATAGAATCAGTAGTTATATGGATATATAGCTGTAATTTTACGATAGGAGCTGGGCAGATTGGTGATTACCAAATTGTTCTGCAGTCAGATTCTTTAACAGATGCAAATGATGAAAAGGTTGTAAAGGTTGCTTTGGATACTGAATATAATTCTAACAATGTCGCTTTGACACCAGGTATAATTCCTGTAGGTTCAACAAAAAAATATGTAATACCTGATCTTAGTATTCCTGTAACGGCAGGGTCTGACGTTATTATTGCTATGCAGGGTCATGGTGTGGGTAGTACAATAAATATAGGTGCCGAAATACATTATTCTAATGGAACTATAATCACTAGCACCACTCCAAGCGCTGATAAAGGAACAGCAGGATAAATGTTAAACTTTAAATTTACAAATGACTTATCCTCTTTTGATCAGACTGGTCCTGTTCCCGTTGCTGCGGTGTATGGAGGAATATCTCATACTCCAATAATTGAGTATTCAGAGAATTTTATAGATTTTTCTGTTCATTCTGCTCTTTTAAACGAGAATAAAGTAGGTGATTTTTCGTTTAAGTCTATTGGAAACTTTCCTTTAAATCATAATTTATTAAGACATACTGAAGACTGGACAATTACTAGTTCTTATGCTGCTGCTGACGTAAATACGTGGTCTTCCAGTAATACTGGATTCTTGGTGGCTGAGGCTAGCGCAGATGAGGCATTATTATATAATTATCCTTATTATAAATTAAATGTATATAATGTTAATCAAGATACGAATGTTTTATATAGACAAATATTTGATAGTGTGGCTGGTGCTACGGACGAGTCGTATACTTTTTCTTTTTATATATCTTATGGAGCTTTAGATTCGCATCCTCTTCCTACTTCATCGGGCGGCACAGATGCATTATCTTCTGTTTATATAAGAGGAGTTAATGGAACTGATGACTTATCCGAAACTGGAATTCATCTTACTTGGGATACTGCAGAAGGAATATTAGAAGAAGTAGAGGATATACCAGGCACAGAGGGGCACATAAGTCACGGATATGAACCAATCTTTGCTGGAGACAAACTTTGGTATAAGGTGTGGGTGACTGGGCAAAATGGTGCCAATTTATCTCAATTAGAAGTAGCTATTTATCCAGGGGGTTATACAGATTTTACTAATAACGCAGGGTGGGAGACTCAAGTTCCTAATGGACATGTCTTTGTGAGCCATCCACAGATTACTCTTGGAAAAAGTCTTAAAGAATATCAGCCTTTTGTAGAGAATTACCAAGAAGACAACAATGCAATTATAACTGGATACTTAGCAGGTCCCCCAAATAGAAATATGTCTGCCCCAATAAAAGCTGAAGCTGTTGTGTATGATTTATTAGATAACACAAAATTTACAGATTATGATATTCAAGATAATAAGATTATTTTTTCTATAAAAGATTATAAAGAAAAAGTGCTAGTTTACAGGGATAAAGATGATGATAATGTTATTATGATTATAGCTAAACCTAGGTTTTTAACTGTAATTAATTATCCTGCGGCTGAGGATCCTTTTATTTCTTTTCCTAATATGCCTTTTTCACTGTGTTCCTTGCAACAAAACTTATTACAAAGATTTGAAACTAAACTTCCTGAGATAGAGCCAACTCAAAGTTGGAAACCAGAAATATATATAGGACCTAGTATGATAGATGGAAATCTAACACAGTTTTCAGGATTACAAGCTAGACCTAGAATAATATGGAATGAAAAACCAAAGAGAGTAACTTCCACCTTGTTACAGGTTTCAAAAAAAGGTATTAGAAACTGGGTAACAAGTAATTTTGGAGACGTTGATTCATCTTTCTTTGAGGCAACTTCTTCTTCTATTTCTGTATTTTTTAATTATGAGGTAACTATTTTAGGAATTGATTCTGATAAAGGATTAATTTTATTAGAAGAGCAAGCTCCAAGTGATCTATTAGTATCTTATTGTGTTGATGAATCGTGGAAAATGGTGCCAGAAGAAATGAATCCTCTCTTTGCCGACGTACCCAAGTCCATTCTTCTGAAATCGGATAGTATGGGTAATTTAATGTATTCAAAAGAGGGAACAAGTTTACTATATAGTAACTCTGAGCCTCAGTATTCTTTAGAAAATGTAGCCGCACAGTATAAGCCTTTAGTTAATATAAGTTTTTTATACGATACCCCGCAGCTTATTGATATTAGACGGGAAGGAGGAAAGTTAATAAATACTCAGAGTTCTGAATACGATATTAGTTCACATGTAACTTATGGAAACATGGGGGTTAATCCATCTCAATTAAATGTTGTTGTAGTAAAACTTCCGGACTCTGTTTTAGAGAAATTTATTTATAATTTTGAAGAATTACATCCCCTTTATGTTGCGGAGTCTCCTTTAACTTTTCCTTTAAATTGGAGTGCCGACAGGGAGTTGTATTTAGAGCTTTTACGTTATAGAACTGAGAACGGAATGCCTAATGTATTTTTACTAGAATTGCTTGTAGCTGTTAGGAAATATATTCCTACGGGAATTACATTATCAATTACAGATAAGAATACTAATGAAATTTATACGGAATAAGGAGATAATATGCCACACAAAGAAGGCGGAGCTCGTTCTGTAAAAACTGCTGTGATAGGAGATTCTATGTCCGTCACAATAAATTTTAAGTGG
>CEPZ01046983.1_pt1 | contig 19871 bp, 21 predicted proteins | sample 530461 | NCBI WGS metagenome assembly CEPZ01 (sample SAMEA2620106, study PRJEB7988) | marine metagenome | isolation source: saline water (ENVO:00002010), including
TTTTCTTTATATTGTTTTATTAAATCCATTTTATCTTCAATAGAATGATAGATTTTAGCTAGAACTTTAAAATCAAGTATTTCTTTTAATGATTGATATTCAATTACTAATTTTGTATCTAACTCTTTTAATTCTTTATTTTGATTAATTTGTTCTAAATATTCTTGAGTTTGTTTTATTTTTTCTATTTCTTGATTTGAGACTTGAATTTGTTGTTTAAGAGAATCAATTCTAACATTAATTTCTGAAATTTCTGTTTTATTTTCAGAAATTGTTTTTTCTATGTTATCTATTTGTTTAAGTTTTTTTCCAATAATTGAGATTGTTTTTGTTTTGTTAAGGGAGAGTTGGTTTTCTTTTATTATTTTGTTGAATGATGAGAAGAACTTTCCAATAATATCCCTAATCTTTCCTAATTCTTCTCCAATTAAAAAAGTTGATTTTTGAAAACTCATTATTGACTTTTTCTCAAAATCTTCAAAAACAGAATTTGTTTTGCTTATTAGTGTTTCAAAAGATTCATCTGTTAATTTTTTTAATTCTTGTATTAGTTTTTCTAAATAATTAATAAAATTGTAAAGATTTTGCTTTACAATTAGTTTTGCTCTTTCTGGAGCTTTTTTGTCTTTTAGATCTAAGTTATTAAGTATATTAATACCTTCTTCAAGGTCTTTTAATGCATCTGAAAGAAGTTGTTCTATTTCTTCTTGAGGTTCTTCTTGCTCTTTTTTTAATGATTGTTTTTTCTTTTCAATCCAATCATTAATCTCTATAAAATTTATTGTTTCTTCTAATTCTGGTTCTATTTTCTTTCTTTTAAAAAAATCAAAAATTCCCATGTTTTTTTATAGAATTTAATGTTATTAAGATTGTGGTGGTGAAAGGATGAACTTGGAATCTTTTTTGTTTACAAATATTTTAAATTTTTACATCTGAAATAAAACTTTCAGTAATCTTAATTGTTGATGAAGCAACTTTTTTAAGGTGATAAGAAATGGATTTTTTATTCCCAATAGCCACATAAAAAATTTCTTTACCAAATCTTTTTATTATAGAAGAAACTACTCCTGAAAAATCTCCATCATTTGAAATTAAATATGCCTGATTATAATCATTATCAATTGAATCGAAAATCAAATCTTGTGCAAGGTTTATATCTGTAGTCTTTTCAACATAAAATACCTTTCCATCTCTTTTATGTTTTTCTAATCTACCAAATATTATTTTTAATTTATCTATTTTCTTTAACTTTTCAAAAAAACTTTGTTGTTCAGCATACATTTCAGAATTACTCAACTGAGCAATAGGAGAGATATAATAATTAATATTAACTAAATCCCTGCCCTTTGTAAGTTTTTTACAGAATTTTTCAATATTAATTTTACACCCAAATGTCTTTTTAATTGAAAAATAAAAATTACTTCCATCAATGTAAATAGCTACTTTTCTTTTAGAATTCATTTTAAAAAATCATGGGATCCTTTTACAGAGCCCATGGTGTTAATTGATTAAATCAGTATATTAAGAGTTATAAACTTTTCCATTTTAAAAACATGGGCGTACCCAGAATCGAACTGGGGAGCTCTCGATGTAAGCGAGAAAGTTTGCCACTAGCTTATACGCCCTTATAAATAATATGAATATTTAGGTTATTTAAACTTAATTATTTCTAATATTAAAACTTATTTATTATTGTTTATTTATTACTTTTTGTTAGTAAAAAGGATAAACTTTAAAAGGTAGGTGTTTTTAATATTTTGACAATGGTGGAAGAGAAAAATTCTGAGAAAAATGAAAGATCTGAAGAGAAAGGTATGGATGTAAGTTTAGATGATAGAAAATATCAAAATCCTAATATAAGTCCTGAAATGCAGGCTGCTGTTCCTAATCAACCCTCTCAAGCAGATGAAAAAAAGATGGAGGAAGTTAGACAAAAATTAGATGTTTTAAAGAAATTTATTTGTAATAAATATAAATTTGTTCAATCTATTGGGATTATTCCTCCTCAAGCAAGTGAGATTTTTGATGAAGAAAATGAATTAAGTGAAGAGGAGAAAAAGGAAAAACCAATGCATTTGATTGTTGTTCTTCCAGATGATAAAGAAAAAGAGTTTAATGAGATAAAATTAGAAATTATTAAGAAAATTGCTGAAACTAAGCAGAAAATTTGGTTAAACTTATTTTTAGATAAAGATATTTGGGAGATTTGTATGGATAGTAAATATAATGTTATTGAAGCAATTGGAATGTCATTTCCACTATTTGATAAAGGATTATTAGGTTCACTAAGAGTTGCTCAGATACATAAGGGATTGGTTTTAAGAAAATTTGAAAAATATGTTTATTCTTATGTTATTTGGGGAAGTTTGGTTAGAGGGGAGGCAGTTAAATCAAGTGATGTTGATGTTGCAGTTATAATTGATGATACTGATGTTAAAAGAATGCCAAGACTTGAGTTAAAAGAAAAGCTAAGAAATATTATTTATTCTTATATTATGCAGGCAAATGAAATGGCAGGAGTGAAGAATCCATTAAATGTTCAGGTTTATTTATTAACTGAATTTTGGGATGGTGTTAAAGATGCTAATCCTGTTTTTTACACTTTTTTAAGGGATGGGGTTCCATTATATGATAGGGGAGGATTCTTACCTTGGAAACTACTTTTGAAGATGGGTAAGATTAAACCCTCTCCAGAAGCAATTGATATGTTTATGTCAATGGGAGATAAAACTCAAGAGATTGTTAAAAGAAAATTATTAGATATTGTAATGGGTGATTTGTATTGGAGTGTTATAACTCCTAGTCAAGGAATTTTAATGTTATATGGATTACCTCCTCAAGGAGTTAAGGAAACAGTTAGAGATATTAAAAAAATATTTGTTGATAAAGAAAAAATACTAGAGAAAAAATATTCTGATATTTTAGAGGAAATTATAATTACTTATTATAAGGGTTATGAGCATGAAAAGATTAAAGAAGTTAGTGGTAAGGAAGTTGATAAGTTATTAAAAAATACTGCAGATTATTTAAAAAGACTAAAAGAATTAAGAGTTGAAATTGAGAAAAGAATGATGAAAAAGACTTTTGAAGAAATTTATACTAATGTGTTTAAGACTATGAAATCTTTATTTGGTGATAAAAGTGAGAGTAGTTTGATTAGAAATTTTGAAGCAGAAATTATTAATAAAGGAAAAGGAAACCCTAAGTTTTTGCATACTGTGAAAGAATTAATAGATGTTAAAAAAAGATATAATACAAAGAAAGTTCCAAGTTTATTAGAATTTGAAAGTTTAAGAAAAGATTCTGTTTATTTGATTGAAGAATTAATTGAATATGGGCAGAGAAGAGAATTAGGATTATTACAAAAAACAAAAGTTGTTTTAACATATAAAGATAAACATGCAGAATTATTTTTAACAAAACCAGCATTTTTAGTTATTGATGGTAAGAAAATTAAGAAAATAACTAATAAGATTGAGAAATCTGATGCTAATGAATTTAATCAAACTCTAGCTAATTATAATGGACAGAGGATTGTATTAGATGCTAAAGTTATGAAATTATTGAAAAAAGAGTTAGGTGAGTTTGATATTTGTCTATAATTGGTAAGGTTTAAAAACCCTATTTCTTATCACTTTATTAATAGATACTCTTGAAATTTGATATCTCCATGAAGAAATGCTCTGGAGAGAGTTAAGGTTTTCTTGAGATAATTTATTATTAATGAAATATGAAAGCTAAAGTAATACAATTTAGACGAGGATTAAAAAGAATCCATGAAAGACATTTTATCTTAGATGTTAGTACAAAAAACAGAGAGGAAGCTGGGAAGTTAGTTGGTAAGGAAGTTGTTTGGACAAGTCCTGCTGGTAAAGAAATTAAAGGTAAAATAAGTTCTGCTCATGGAAATAAGGGATTAGTTAGAGCTATTTTTGAAAAAGGATTACCTGGTCAAGCAAGAAATACTGAGGTGGAAGTAAAATGAAAGACGGTGTTGGATTAGACCATCATGTAGGAGATCCAGTATGTACTCCAAGTGAAGCAATGAGTTATTGTTCAGGGAGTAAAAATGGAACTCTTCAAGATTGTTATAGTGAAGTTTGTGATTCTATGTCTCGTTGCCCAAATATTCAGAAATTAATTGAGAGTATTGGACAGGGAGATATTAATAGAAATTTAGCAGACCAATATGAAAATCTTTGTACAGATGGTATTGGAGTTAATTCAGGAGCATTACCTTGTTTAACAAGAGATTCACTAAGCACTTTATGTGAGAATAATTAAAAATGGCAGTAACAAGAAAAGCATTAGCATATTCAAAAAGAAAACCTGTTATAAATACTCGTAGGTCTAGAAAACAGCAATTAAGTTATATTAAAGCTGTTCCGCCACAAAAAATTGTTAAATTTAATATGGCAGACTATAAAGGTTTTGAAAAAGGAAAGTATAAAATTAAATTAACTCTTTCAACTGAGGAAAATATTCAAATAAGAGATCTAGCTTTAGAAGCAGTAAGACAGAGTCTTCATAAGGACATGACTAAATTATTAACTCAAAAACATTATTTTTTTAGATGTCATTGTTATCCTCATAATATTTTGAGAAATAACAGGGTTTATTCTGGTGCAAGTAAGGGTGAAAGAGTTCAGACTGGAATGAGGAAAAGTTTTGGAAGTCCAGAAGGAAGAGCTGCAATTGTTAAAAAAGGAAAACCTATTTTTACTGTTTATTTTAATGGAGAAAGTAGAATTCCAGAAGTTAGAAGTTTTTTCAAAAAAATTACCCCAAAATTACCTTGTAAATCAAGAGTTGTTATTGAGATTAAGAAGAAAGTTGAGAAAGAATAATTTTTTCTTAATGATTTCTTTTTGTTTATCTGATATCTTATTATATTTTTAGATATGTTCTAAATAGCTTAAGCTTGTCATCTTCATAGCTTGATATTTTTATAAGATATTGATATTACCCAAACCCCACAAACTTTATATATGATTTGGATTATCTTAATCTATTAATATGGAAGGCGAAAAAGAAGTGAATGGAAATGGAATTGAAGATAAATATATTAAATGGTTTTCAGATTTAAATAATAAACATATTTCTATTGTTGGTGGAAAAGGAGCTAGTTTAGGTGAGATGTTTAATAATAAATTTCCTGTGCCTCCTGGGTTTGTTATAACTGCACAAGCTTTTGAATATTTTATTAATCAAATGGAGTTGAGAGAAAGAATTAGTGAGATTATTCAGGGTATTGATTTTGAAGATACAGAAGGATTACAAAAAGCTTCAAAAGAGATTCGTGGATTGATTGAAGAGAAAGAAATTCCTCTTGCGCTTAAAGAAGAGATTTTAGAAGCTTATCATATTTTAGGAAGTGAGAAGATTGATGAAAAAGGTGTTTCCCAAGACGCTTTAACTATTTTAAAAAATGCTCAGGAGCCGATTTTTGTTTCTGTTAGAAGTTCTGCCACTACTGAAGATTTAGCTGATGCAAGTTTTGCAGGACAGCAAGAGAGTTTTCTAAATATTAAGGGAGATACATCTTTAATTGAACATGTTAAGAGATGTTTTTCTTCTTTGTACACTGCAAGAGCTATTTATTATAGGAATAAAAAAGGGTTTAAAGAAGGGGATTCTTTACTTGCAGTAGTTATACAAAAGATGGTTGACTCAGATAGATCTGGGGTTGTTTTTTCAAGAAATCCTATTAATATGGGAGATGATATTGTATTAGAGGCTGTTTTTGGATTAGGAGAGGGTATTGTTGCTGGCAAGATTAGGCCAGACCATTATATTATTTCAAGAGATTTAAAAATTAAAAATATTAAAGTTGAAGAAAAAAAGATTGCAATTGTTAGGAATAGTGGGGGAAAGAATGAAACTGTTAATTTAAGTTCTGAAAGAAGTAAAAGCCAGACTCTGACTAATGGGGAGGCATTAGAAATTGCAAATTTAGCTATAAAGCTTGAAGATCATTATAAAAAACCCCAAGATATTGAATTTGCAATTGAAGCTAAGAAAATTTATATTGTTCAATCAAGACCAATTACTACAAAAGCAAAAGCTTCTGGAAAACAGCTTTCTGGAAATGTTGTTGTAAAAGGATTAGGAGCAAGTCCTGGAGTAGGTGTTGGTGTTGTTAAAATTGTTGAGGATATGAGTGATTTATCTAAAATAAAAAAAAGTGATGTCCTTGTTACTAAGATGACTAATCCTGATATGGTTGTTAGTATGCAAAAATCTGTTGCAATTATAACTGATGAGGGTGGGATGACAAGTCATGCTTCTATTGTTAGTAGGGAAATGGGAATTCCTGCAATTGTTGGAACAGGTGATGCAACTGATATTTTAAAAGATGGGGTGAAAGTTACTGTAGATGGAGATAGTGGGCAGGTTTTTGAAGGAGAGGTAGCTGAAACTCAAAAAGCAGAAATTAAACCTGCTGTAGAGGTTAATAAAGTTAAATTAAAACTTATTGTTGATTTACCAGAATTTGCAGAGAGGGCGGCTGAGTCTGGAGTTGATGCTATTGGATTAACAAGATTAGAAGGAATTATTGCAAGTTCAAACAAACACCCATTAAAATATGAAAAAGAAGATAAATTAGAAGATTATATTGAGTTATTAAGAAAAGGTATTGAGAAAATTGCTCAACCATTTAAAATGATGTGGATAAGAGCAAGTGATATTAGAACTGATGAGTATTCTTCTTTAGAGGGTGCTCCTGAAAAGGAAATTAATCCAATGTTAGGTTTGCATGGGGCAAGATTTTTATTAAAACATCCTAAGATTTTACAAGCAGAATTATTAGCAATTGAAAAGGTTGCTGAAAAATATCCTGATAAAAAGATTGGTGTTATGTTTCCATTAGTTATTTCTATTGAAGAATTAAGGGAGTTGAAGAAATATGCTGAGGAGATTAAAATAGATAATATGCAGATTGGTGTTATGATAGAGACACCTGCAGCTGTTCAGATTATTGATGATATTTGTAAGGAAGGTGTTGATTTTATCTCATTTGGAACAAATGATTTAACTCAGTTTACATTAGGAGTTGATAGGGGTGAAGATGAAGTTCAGTATTTGTATAATGAATCACACCCTGCAGTTCTTGCAGAAATAAAATATGTTATAGATGTTTGTAAGAAAAATAATGTTGAGACAAGTATTTGTGGGCAGGCAGGAAGTAAACCTGATATGGTTATGAATTTGTTTAAGTGGGGAATTGATTCTATTTCATTAAATGCAGATGCTGCATCTGATATTTCAACTTTAATTAAGAAGATGGAAGATGATGGTGTTGAGCAAGAAGAAGTACAAACTGAAACTCCTACTGATAATGCTCAAAATAATATTAGTGAGAATCAACAAAGTAGTCAGCAGTCAGTTCAGGAGAGTCAAATTATTGAGAAACCTAAAAATGAAGTAGAGGTTGCTAGGGATGAGAGAGAGCATAAAAAGAAAAATCCAAGACTTGTTAATTGTGCTGATTGTGGAAATGAGACAAAACTTCCATTTAAACCAAGAAAAAATAGAGATTATTATTGTAAAAATTGTTTTAATAAGAGAAAAAATAAAAAAAATGAAAAGCAAGATGATGTTCAAGGAACAGAAGTAAAAGAACTTCCAGAATTTTCTGATGAAAATAAAGGTAAACCTGTGACAATAGAGGATGTAGAGAAATTAGAAGAACATGAAGAAAGGCTTTTGAATCAAGATAAGATAAAATATTCTGCAGAGGTTGAAGATAGAATAATGGAAAATCCTGCTATTGAAAAAGCACAAGAGATTACTGAGTCTTATGATAAAAATATTGGTAGTGTTGAACCAATTGAAAATCTTGATAGGATTGAGGAGAAGGCTGAGGAGATTCATGAACAGGTTGAGCAGGAAAATGAGGAAAAAGCTGATAGTTATGATGATGCTGAAGAAAGTGTTGAGGTAAGTGGTGGGGCGGTTGATGGTACAGAATCAATAGGAGTTTATAATCCAAATGAAGAGGAGAATAAAGATAATTCCCCTCCAAAATATAATTATGCTTTTGATGATGAGTATGATTAAAGATTTTTGAGTATTAGTTTTCTAGATGCTGGTAAGATCCAATTTAGTCTGTATTTGAATAAATCATTAGGATTAATCCACTTATAATTATCATGTTCTTTAGATAATTTAATCTTTTTCTTATTTATCTTAGCTTTATAGAAGAATAATAGGTAGTTTCTTTTTCTAGTATTTCTAAGTCCAATCATATCTAGTTTTTCAACTTTTTTAATAGAAATTCCTGTTTCCTCTTTGATTTCTCTTTTTATACCCTTGTCTATGTTTTCTGAATTATGTAGACTCCCTCCAGGAAAATCCCACTTACTTCCCTGGGCATCTGATTTTATTCTTTTTATAATTAAGAGCTTATTTTTGTGAAAAACTAAACACATGGCTAGTATTTTGATTATGTGATTCTTTTTCTCTATTTTTTTTAATTTATATCCTTCTCTTTTCAACCACCATTTTTTAATTTTAATTCCAGGGTTTCCAAGTTTTTTCCCAAGAGGAGTATAAAATTTATATTTTTTAGAGAATTTTTTTAGTAGTTTCATTGTTTGTTTCATTGTTTGTTTATAATGCTTTTTTAGGGTTAGTGCTTTTTTAATTCCATATTTACCCACATTTTCTAGACAATTAGCATCCCAAACAATTTTTCCCTCTTTTGTTGTTGGCTTGTTTATTAGTTTAAACCATGAAGCTGAATAACCTATTTCTATAATCTTTTTTCTTTTTTTCTTTGTGTCTCTTGATTTTCCTCCATGAAGTAAAATTAGAAAGTTTAATAATTTCTCATCAATATTTTTATATTGTTTTTTCAAAAAAATAACCTTTTTCTTAATCCTTATTATGTGTTTCCAATTATGCATTGGATCATACTCACTATAAAAAGGTCTTACAAATTTTTCTAGTTGTTTTGTTGGATTTTTTGGTCTCATTTTAATTTTTCTTTAATCATTTTTCTTTTTTCAAATCTTACAACTTCATTATATCCTGCTTTTTTTGCAATATCCATAAGTTCTTTTATATTTTTATTATCATAATTTTCTTTATAATGTCCATCTAATCCTAATGTTATTGGAATGTTTCTTTTTTTAGCTTTTTTTAATATCCAGGGGCTTGGGAATGGAGTGCCACATTTTCTAATTCCTCCATGATTTATTTCAATGGCAAGATTATGTTTCTTTATTAAATCTAAACACTTTAAAATTTCTTTTTTATACCAATCTTCATTTTCATTAAATAAATCTCCTTTTTTATTATATATTTTAATATAATCTAAATGTCCAATAGCATCATAAATTCCTGATTTTATGATTAACCTTATTTGTTTATAATATTCTTGAATATACTTTTTAACTCCTCCAAAGATTTTTGCAGATTCTATCCAATAATCTTTTCCTTTTTCCATCCCCCTATGACCTTCTTTATATTTAAGACGATGAATAGAACCTAAAATATAATCAAAATCATATTTTTTGATCTTTTTTTTATGCCAGTCTTTATATTCTTCTAACCAATCTAATTCTACTCCAAAATAAATCTTTATTTTATCTTGATATTTTAGTTTAAGTCTTTTAATTTCATTAAGATAATCCTTACTAAAAAATGTTTTTCCAAATGTTGTATTAATATCTGGATGAGTAGTATAATGGTCTGTAAAGTAAATATAATCCCAATTTAAGCTAATTGCTTTTTTAACTAATTCTTCTGGTGTAAATTCCCCATCAGAGCCAGTAGAATGATTATGGGTTGAGGATATCATTTTTATTTTTTTATTTTCTTATTCTCCACTCACTTTTCAATAATCCCCAAATATTTTCGTCATGAATCTTTCCAGTAGCTTTACATTTCATTGCTTTTCTTAAACATCCTTCATATGTAAAACCAAGATGTTTTGCAAGCCCATTTGAACCTTGATTTGTTTTATAGGCAGGAATTTTTAATCTTCTGAGTTTTAATTTATCAAAAGCAAGTTCAATTAGTTTAGTTGTTGATTCTCTTACATATCCTTGTCTCCAGTGAGGTTCTGCTATCCAATAACCTAGCTCTGCAGTTCCTTGTTCTTTATCTACATTGCTTAATCCTGTTCCCCCAATTAGTTTGTCTTCTGATTTTAAGATTACTGCAAATTCATAACTTGTTATTGGTTTTTCATTCCATTTTTCTTTAGCATGATTTACAAACCATTTCGCATCTTTCATAGTATAAGGATAAGGAACAGCTAAAAGCCATTTAGAAATATTTAAATTATTTATAGCTTCAACTAAATCTTTTGTATCAGACATTTTTATTTGTCTTAATATTAATCGTTTTGTTTCTAGTTTCATTTTTCAATCCCCTTGCCCCAAGCATAAGGTATAAGTTCTTTTAATTTAACTTTTTTAGAATTAGATACAATAACCTCTGTATTCCAATTCTTTTTACATGCTTGTTTAATCATTTCTCTACATTTTCCACATGGAGGAATTATTTCATATTTTTTTATTTTCTTATGATAAATAACTGCAACAATTGTTTTAATTTCTTTTTCTCCATTTGAAATCATATTTCCAATTGCTTGGTATTCTCCACAAGAACCAATCCCACAATAAAATCCTAAACTAATTCCTTGAAATATGTTGCCTTTTGAAGTAATTAAAGCACTACCTACATCTCCAGTATCAATTAGATTAACTGGTTTTGATTTCATCATTATATCCCTTGCTTTTTCAATTAATTCTTTGTCTTGTTTGTTTAGTTTCATTTTGCTTTCTCCCATAATTCTAAGAATTTTTCCTTACCCTTTAAAAGATTTTCATAAGGGAATAATTCAAATGTAAATGGTCCCTTATAACCAATTTCTTTACATTTTTTAAATAATTTAATAAAATCAATATTTCCTTGTCCAAGTAATTTATGTTCATCATGTTTTCCATCATTATCATGAACATGTATATTCATTATTGTATGTTTTATACTGGTTAGGTATTCTATTGGATTTGTTGTAGTTGTATTAGCATGGCCCAAATCAAGAGTAGTTTTTAATCCTTTTACAGAATTTAAAACTTTTAGATAATCTTCTACATTATAAGATAAATAATTTGGAGAAGCATCATAGTTTTCAAAACAAATATTTATATTATCTTTATTAGCAAATTCTACTAATTCTTTTAAAGTTGATTTTAAAGCGTCATAGTTTAAATCAATTGCTGGACCAGGCATTTCTCTAATCCCTGGATGAACTGTAACTCTATTAGATCCAACTTTTTTAGCAACTATTACTCCTTTTTTTAGGATTTTCATAACTGCTTCATGAATCTCTGGAATAATAGAACCACAAGGCAAATACCAAGGAGTATGAACTATTAATTTAATATTATTTTCTTTTGCTTTATTTTTAAGTTGTTTTAAGATTTTATCTGATAAATTAAAATTCTGCTTCCAGTCTAATCCTATTTCAAACCATTGAAAGTTATTTTTTATAATAAAATCTAAATCATCTAAAACATTCTTTGTTGATAATTGACTCATTATTCCTAGTTCTGGTTTTTGTGATTCCATCTTATTTAATATACCCACCTTTCTGCAAATTCCAAAGATGTTTATATTCTCCTGGTTGTCTGATAAGCTGGCTATGTTTTCCCATTTGGACAATTTTTCCTTTCTTTAAAACTACTATCTTATCTGCAGTCATAATTGTTGATAATCTATGAGCGATTATGATACTTGTTCTTCCTTGCATAAGTTTTTGTAAGTCTTTTTGGATTTCATGTTCTGTTTCACTGTCTAGGCTTGAGGTTGCTTCATCTAAAACTAGTATTTTCTTATTTGCTAAGATTGCTCTAGCTATACTTACTCTTTGTTTTTCTCCTCCACTAAGCTTAACTCCTCTTTCTCCTACAATTGTTTTTTCTTTATCTGGGAATTCTTTGATTATTTTATCTAACTGTGCAAACTTGATTGCTTTGAAAACTTCTTTTCTTGATGCTTTTGGATTTGAAAATGCAATATTATTATAAATAGTATCATCAAATAAAACTGCTTCTTGTGGAACCATTGACATTTCTCCTCTTAATGATTCTTGAGTTATATCTTTAGTGTTAATATTATCAATAAGAATTTTTCCTTTTTCAATATCATAAAATCTATACAATAGCTTAACTAAAGTTGTTTTTCCACATCCAGAATGTCCAACAAAAGCTACTTTTTCATTTTTATTAATCTTAAGATTAAACTTATTGAATATTTTTCTTTTGTGATATCTAAAATCAAGATTTTTAAATTCTATTTCTCCTTGTTTTATTTCTAGTTTTTTAGCATTTGGTTTATCTTTTATTTCATTTTCTATTTTTCCATATTGAAATAAATCCTGGAAGTCAATCATAGAACGATAGTATCCTCTAATACCATGAACAAACCCAAATAAAGGACCTACAACATTTCCATAAATAGTATAGATAAATACAATTCCACCAATACTTAATTCTCCATTTAGAAAACTAATCATTGGAAAGTAAATTAAGAAAAATATTCCTAATCCAAGAATAAGAGATTGTCCTGTATCTAGTATTCTAAAAAAAGTCCAAAACTCTGCAAAAGCTTTTCTAGTTTTTTCACTAAGTTTACTAAATTTTTTTCTTATTACTTGTTCTTTTCCAAAATATTTGATTGAATCTATATTTGTTAAATAATCACTTATAACTGCTTTTTCTGCATCTTCTTTTTTATTTGCATAAGCACCATAAGGTTTTGAGATGTTTTGAAAAATAATACTATAACCTATAAAAATTATAACTGTTGCAATTAAAACTAATGCTGGAGTTAGGCTGAAAAATAATAATGAGATTACAACTACAATTACTGATGTGATAAGTGGAGCAATGTTAAAGATGATAACATCGTTCATTCTTTCTATAGAACCTGTTCCTCTGATAATTCTTGAAATTAAACTTCCTGTTTTATGAGAGGTATGGAAATTATGAGATAAACCAATAATATGGTTAAAGTATTTTCTTCTTAAATCTGCCATCATTTTAGATGTCATTTTTATTAAGATAGTGTGTTCTAGCCATTTGAATAAAGATCTTAAAAATACTGCTATAAAAAATACTATTATTAAAATCATTAAGATTCCAACAAAAGCTTCTCTTCCTAATATTCCACTAGCAAACTCTGTTCCTCTATCAATTAATTCTTTGAAAAGATATTTATCAACAACATATGTTGCTGACATTAAAAATACAATTAAGAGTAATACATAAAATTGAACCTTGTACTTACTAAGAAAACTCCAATATTCTTTGAAATTGTGTTTAAAATCAATTTCTTTCATGTATTTTTTTCTGTCTATTTTGTTCATTTTGATATTTGTTTTTCAATATCTCATTATTTATTTTAGCTATGCAGATGAGTTCTTGTTTGATTTCTCTCTTCTGCTCTTCATAGCTCAATATTTTATGTGTTATTGATACTTGTTGGTTTTATCTGTCGAATTTCCTTAGAAGTTGATAAAATTTTAAAAATTATAGACACCCCTAAGAAAGTCATCAAGCGTTTATATCCTGAAAAACAATGGGTTAATTGCTTGAATATGCAGAGGCACCACTAACAAAATTGTTTAATGCTATGTGTTTTTTCTGTGCCATTAATATATCACTCGAGAAGGGTATTTAAATTTTTCTGAAAATCTAAAAAATTAGAGATTTGTCTTTCTATATCTTTAAATATAAGTTATACATTAATTTTTTAATAATTATTACTGAAAATTGCTAAAAATGCCAGATCCAGATAATGTATTTAAGTCAGAATATGAATCTTCTAAACAAGGAGATGATGACGATGATGATGAAATAGAAGGAATAGAAGACTTAAGTTTGGATGAGGATAGTGATTGATTATTTGATTACTAATAATCTTCTAGTATTTTATCTAATTCTTGTTTTTTAGTTTTCTCAACTGCTTTATTAATCTCTTTTCCATGATTTTTGATTTCCTTTCCAGTTATTGTACTTATATCTTCTCCTCCAGTATAAATATCTTTAGAAGCTTTTCCTATTGCACCATATGCAAGTCTTATTGCTCTTTTCATAGTTATTCCAGGATATTTTGGGTTAGGCGCTCCCATTCTTAAATTAACATAGTCTATTGCATAATCCCTACCACTTCCAATTGCAGCTCCAATAGATTTAATATGTTCTATAGCTCCTAATTCAGAACATGAATATAATTTTGGTTGTTCATCAAACCTAGATGCAATTAAAAGTTCATTAAAACGTTTATCTGGCTTTTTATGACCCCATCTATCAAGAGTTAGTTTAGCTAACTCTGGAAAATAACTATTTTCTAATGCTTTTTTTAATTCAATTTTTCCTCTTAATAAATTTGAAAGAAAATCCATATAAACCTCGTCCCTAATACCAGACATTGCTACTACAAAATCTCCTTTAGTATCTTCATAAATTTTTTGTCTTGTAGTTTTTGCTTGTCTTTTAACAATTATCTCCCCCCTATCATCTTTATATTCATAAGTACCTGACATATCTGAAGCTAAAACTATTCCTCTGTTTTCCTTTAATCCTTTTTCAGCTCTTAATCCAATAATTGTTGTCATAAAATATTCTAATTAGATTGGTATTTAAACTTTCCTGTCTAGTGTTATTTTATAGTAGTTACACATAGAAAGCTTTAAAAAGGTAGGATAATGTAGGATTTTACTTATTTAAATTATTTAGATTAAAAATGGAAAGATCACAAAAATATATTGAAACACCTGGAAAAAGTGAGAAAAATATAGACATAGCTGAAAGAATGCTTTCTAATAAACAATATGCAGAAAGAGTTGGAGATTTAGGTGTTAAATTACATATTTGGAATATTGAACAAGGAGATTTAGTTGATAATTCAGGAACAAGAAATCCTCAAAGAAATATTGCTAGATATAAACAAGATTCTGTTTATGAAAAATTACAAGGAGTTAGAAATATGAAAAGTAGAGTAAATGCTTATGGAAAACATAACCCTCTTGGTTTTTCTAGTTTTATTACATCTGCTGATGAGGTTATTTTAGGTTTAATGGAAAAGATACAAGACAGAGAGATGAAAGAAGAGCAATATACTGCTTTATCTGAAATATCTAGAGCTGATTTATATAATCAAATTATGAATGAAACAAAAGATGCACGTTTACAAGCTATGAAAGAAACTGGATATAATCCAAATGATAGAAGTGTTAGTGATAATAGAAAAATTGAGCAAGCAAGAGATACTCGAATATTAACAGCAAGAATTTTAGGAGAAAAATTTAATATTAATTTAAAAAAGCCTGGAGAAATAAAGTATTTTCCACATGAATTAGCTAAAATGCCTTTAGTTATGGCAAGAAGACATATTTTATTAGGAAATATCGCAGAAATAGTTGATGGAAATTTAATTCCTGGAAAAATAGGTCAAAAAAGATTATATCCTAAATAAATAAAAAAATATTAAAATGTTAGATAAAATAATTACATTACACGATGAATTAAGAGATCAGGATTATGTAGTTCCTCAATTAAAATTAACTTTTGTAGGAAGACATTCAAATAATGAAGTTAGAATCCCTGACTCTCCTTTTAGTAGAGGAGTTTCAAATGTACATTGTTCTATTTATCAAGAACCTGGAAAAAAGCCCTATGTTAAAGATTGTGAAAGTACAAATGGAACTTTTGTTAGAGGAAAACAAATTCATGGTGAAGAATGTGCTTCTTTATTTGAGGGAGATGAACTTGGTTTAGGAGATTATAAATTAATAGTTCATGTTAAAGATAATTCTTAATTAAAATCTTAAAATTTTAAAATGTCAAAACAAGAAACAAACTCTAAAAATGAACATTTATTAGGAAAAATGGTTGAAGGAGCAAGAGCTCTTTATGATTTTTTTGAAGTAATAAGAGACAATAGGGATGCTAGTGTAAGAGAAGTTGCAGAACAACTTAAATTAACTTATAATTTGACTGATAATCAAGGAAGGTACTTAGATAATGTTGCAGATAGAACTTCAAAAGCAAAATCGATTGTTCAATATTTAGAAAGAAGATTTGGGATAAATTCTGATGGTATTTTTCAAGATCCTCAAGGATTGCATGAGGTTTTATTTAATAAATATACTCCAAAGCGTTTAGAGGCAAGAAGTTATAATTTTGGGGTTGGTTTTACACAAGGAGTTTGGAGAAGAAATGAGGCATTAGGATATAAACACTGTCCAGTTACAGATCATAGTTGTTTTACTTCTCCATTAAAAAAAACAATTTCAAGATTAGAAAGAGGAGCAGAAACAGACTGTGGAAATTTAGCATTTAGAATTCCTTCTGATTCAAGAATGGGTAAAAATGCAAAAAAAAGAATTGAACAATTAGCAGGTTTATCAGAAAATGAAAGATTAGTTAAAGCAATTTTTGAACCAAGAATTACTCCTGAAAACCTTAAGAAAGAAGTTATTGAACATGAATTAAGACATGTTATAGATTCTGTTATTAATGATTTTTCTAATTATGGATTTTTTAGTGAAACTCCTTCACATTTATATTCAAATTCAAATCTTGCACAAGGATTAAAAAGAGATTTTAATGCACGATATGTAATGTTTAAGGAAAGGCTTGAAACAGCAAAAGAGGGCTTGAAAAAATATGAAACAATAGGTGCCCCTCCAGTGATAATAGAAGGTCAAAGAAAAATGGTTGATAGATGTCAAGGTAGATTAGAACAACATAAAGAAGAAACTTCAGAACAATATGTCTTACTTGGAAAATTTATGTTAAGTAAGTTACATAATTTAGGATATAAAGATGGTCTTTCTTGGGAAGATACTAGGGCGATTATGTCTTATTTATTTTCTACAATGCCAAGAGAAAAACTAGTTAAGAGGGTAAGAAGTCTTGTTAATTTAGGTTCTAATCAATCAGGAGATAAAAATTAAAATGAAACAAACAATGCCCAAAGTTAATAGAGAAAATATAGTCGGAATGAAAGTATCTCAATTAATAGGAAGTAAATTAGCAGAAACTCATCCAGAAATAGTTAAAAAATATAGGGATGGAAGTAGTTTAGATGAAATAGCACAGGAAAAAGATAATGGGAATTATCAAATATCTCCACATGTGACTTTAAATGCTGTTCGTTATTGTTTAATAGAGCTTATTGGTAAGGAGGAACAAGCAATGCTTGGTAAAGATCATATGCATCTTTATGCACCTAGAAATGGAAAAAGGGGCGGAACAGCTTCTTTTAAAAAAGGTGTTGGTTGTTTTGGAATGAGTAAAGAAAAACAAAGACAAGCTCGTTTAAAAGGTGGAAAAGTAGCAGGAGCAATTGTTGGAAAAAGAAATTATGATAATGGAATTGGAATTGCTAGTTTAACTGCAGAAGAATTAAGAGAAAATGGGGTTAAAAGTGTAATTGCAAGAGGATTAGTTCCTTATGAAAATGATGTAATAAACACAGATTATGGGGAAATGACTGAAAAATCTTTAATAGTTTATCTAAAAGGTGTTGAGAGATTACCTTGGAAAGAAATTACAAGAAAAGTAAACTCTAATTTTGGAAATAATAGAAGTTTAGAATCAATTAGAGGTAGTTATAATAGTAAATGGAGAAAAGATTAAAATGGAAAAACAAAGCAATCAAAAAAATGAATCACCAATAGTAGTTAGGCAGGGAAGATTTGATGATTTAGGTATATATTATAGATTAACTAATAGGGATCTTAGTGAGATTCATAAAAGACCTTGTGAAATAAGTGATTTTTCTAAACAAGTAGTAGAAAGAGATCTTGGTTCTAGAAGGCTTTACTTTGGAATTGGACAATTAAAAGGTGATGATGTTGGTTATTGGAAAGGTGAACCTGATGAAATAAATTCTAATATAGTATTTTTTGGTGGTGGTATTTATGTTTTACCAGAATTTAGAAACCAGGGGGTTGGAAAGGCTTTGAAACAACATCAAATGGATTTTGCAAAAAGTCAAGGATATTCACATCTTAGAACAATTATTGATAATGATAATATTCCAAGTTTAAAGATTAGTTCTGGTATCGGAGCTGTTCTTGAATCTAAAGGAAAAACACAAAGTAGATTTATTTTAAAACTAGGAGAACATTCAAAATGAAAAAGAAAATATCTATAACAATTGATAAAGAAAAGCTTGAAGCTATTGAGAAATTATTAGAAGATAAAATGTTTAGAAATAGAAGCCATGTTATTGAATATGGTGTTGGTAAGTTTTTAGATGAAGATAAATTAGAGGGGGAAGATTAAAATGGCAAATAGAGACAATTATAGGAACCATGAATTAGCTCTAAGAAGGGAAAGATTTAGAAGTATTAGGCCAAGTAAAAAGGTAAAAAAAGTATCTGAGATAAATGGAATTGATGTAACAAATCCTGATAAGAAAAGCGTTGCAAAGGATTTGGTTTTTGATGGAAAATTAGTAAGAGTTTGGTCACCTACTATAACTCGTGAAAAAGATGTTATAAAAAGTTTAAAAAACTTAGCAAAATATCCAGATGTTTTTCCTTATATTGCAGTTATGCCAGATTATCATCTTGGTGAAAATTCTGTAAATGGTTCTATTATTCCTTCTGAAAATTTATTATATGTTAATGCAATTGGAGGAGATATTGGATGTGGTATGGCTAGTTTAAAACTTCCTTTTGAGTTTGAAGAAATTCAAAGAAATTTAATGCAAATATATAAGGATATTTATGCAAGAGTTCCTTCTGGAAGAAGATTAAATATAACTCCTAATGAAAGAGTTAATAATTTACCTATTTTTGATAATGATTTAGAGATAATGAATAATGCTAATACTAAAAGAGCAAAACAACAAATAGGAACTTTAGGAGGTGGAAATCATTTTGTTGAGATTCAAAAAAATGAAAATGGAGATATTAATTTAATGGTTCATACAGGTTCTAGAATTTTAGGACAACATATTAGGGGGATTAATATGAAAAAAGGAAAAACATTAGATTCTCCAAGAGGTTTAGTTGTTCTTGAAGCAGAATCTGATGAAGGAAAGGATTATTTAAAACAAGTTGAATTTGCAGTACAATATGCAAAAGAAAATAGACAAGAAATTTTAAGACAAGCTTATGAGGCATTTACTGATAGTGTTGGTGGGAATGATAGTTTTGAATCAGTTCTTGAAAAACTTATAGATGTTTCTCATAATAGTCTATCTAAAGAAAATATTTTTGGAAAAGATGTTTATGTTCATAGAAAGGGAGCAGTTCATTTGTCTGATGGAGAATTAGGTCTTATTCCAGGGAGTATGGGAACAAATTCATATATTGTTCAAGGAAAAGGAAATAAATATTCTTTTGAATCATGTTCTCATGGGGCTGGTAGAAAGATGTCAAGGGGCGTAGCATTTAGTACAATTAGAAAATCTGATTTTTTAGAATCAATGCAAGGAATAATTAGTAGAGAAGATGATAGTATTTTAGATGAAGCTCCACAAGCTTATAAGGATATAGGCAAAGTTGTTAAATATCAACAAGATTTAGTTAAAGTTGTAGAAAAGCTAAGCCCTTTAGCTTGTGTAAAAGGATAAAATGGAAGATATGAAAAAAATAGCACAGGTAAGAGAATTAATTTATAATAGTTATGACTCTTTATTAAATAATCAGAAACAAAGAGAGATTGACTTTCTTGATTTTTGTGATGTTGGGGATTTTATTTATTATTCAGATGATATAGAAGATGATGAAATCACTGGTAAAAGTTATTTTTTAGGAAATGTTATTTCAAGAGAGAATATTGGAGGAGAGGGTAATGTTGGGATTATCACAAGAACAGAACCAGATGGAATAGATC
>CEPZ01033257.1_pt1 | contig 19854 bp, 11 predicted proteins | sample 530461 | NCBI WGS metagenome assembly CEPZ01 (sample SAMEA2620106, study PRJEB7988) | marine metagenome | isolation source: saline water (ENVO:00002010), including
CGTTACTTCTTCTGGTGCCAGTAGCGACGGGTTGCCCACAACCAGTGATGCTACTTTTGTTATTGATGATATGATATCGGGTTCTGTAGCTACCGGAGCCCGTTATGGTTGGGTTGGAGATATTGTAAGTAAACAATACCCGGGTAAGGGAGATTTGTTCTTACCAAATGATGACGTAGCTAGTACAGAATATTTGCATGCATTGCGTATGTCTTTTCCGGAAGAATTACAAAACACTAGTTTAATTAAAATTCTAGAACAAGATGACATTGCTTTTACAAGAGATAGTCTACCAATCAATTATTTCTTTTCTCTAGAAAAAAGCATGCAACGCGTAATTTCGCGCGAAATGATGAAAATGTTTGCTACGGTGAAAGATTTTAGTAACCTAATAGGCGAACCTGTAAACAAATACCGTCATAGCTATAAAGCTATGGAAAAACTTCGCGTACGTTTTTTCGAAACAGTAAGTAATACACCGGATATGGAAACATTCTTTACATTCTATCGTTGGATTGATTCCGCAGTTTCACAAATGGTTACAGAATTGGTACCAGCTTCAGCACGTTTCTCTGATAAAATTGGAAACATTATTGAAAGCCATGTATTAGAACGAAGCAAATATGTACACAAATTCCCAACTTTAGAGCTTAAAACAGCAGATCCTGAAGGCGGTTTAATCGGTATTAACAGACATTTGTACAATTGGAAGGAAGGTCACGCACCTTTAAGTAATAATCAAAATGATCACGGTTATTGGTGGTGGCAACAGGCACGCCGTGGCAATGAAACCTTTAAAGATACAGCCGAGCACCGCGCACACAGAAAATTATATTTTAGTAGTTCCTTACAAGTATTAGAAAGAAGTTGGACAACACCATATAAGTTTTCATCGGATGGTGAAACAATGTTTAATCTTGGTGGAGGCATAAATTATCATAGAAATAAAAAACCCAATCTAGTAATAGATGAAATCAAAGCCGGGAGAACATTAACAATTGGCAACCCGGCATATACGGCCGATAGGCAAGACAATAACGATTCCGATTCTTCCCGCGTTGCTCCTAATAAACGTTTTGCAACACCAACTAAATCTGAAATAATGGTGGCCCAAATTAATCCAACTGGTCATGATGAATATCTTCAAGGTAAACATTTATTATTAGCACCATTTAAAATTCAACCAATGTTACAAGCCGATAAGGGTGGATATACAGAACATATAATTTCAGGTTCTTTGAATCAAGAAAAAGAAATCGGCGCATATCAAATACCAAACATTGTTAACCTTCATAATGACGTTGCAGGCCATAATGAAGCACCAATGCAATCTCCATTTACAAAACGTCACGTCGGCGGGTGGTCACACAGAAACCAAAGCCACGAAACCAAACTAACTCCGGTTAGTGGTGATCCATTAGATGGTAGAATAGAAGCGTGGCATTTAGAATTAGTTGGCGGTACAGGTTCGTTTTCTCAACCATTAGGCAGAATGGCCAAAACTAGATGGAATGGCCCCTCTTCTCACGTTAATATCAAAAATGTGAGAACAATTCAATCTGCCTATTCTGAAATGGGTAATTATTATAATCAGTATGAATTTTTCCAAACTACTGGTAGAAAATTCCAAAACAGAGCGTTCGTTAAAAGTGAAGGATTCACATACCAAGCAGCCGAATCTTTATTTGTTTCCGGAATTATTGATTTTACGTTGCCAGATCGTACCGGTAGTACTAACCAACATATTTTTGTAGAAAGATTTTCAGCCCCCGGTGGAGCAGAAGTACTTTCATTAGGTTTCTTAGATTTTATTTCTGGAGAATATGCTGTACACAACGCACTTCCGTGGCGCAATTTAACGGTTAGAGAGGCTTTAAATTCGTGGCAGGGCGATCACGCAAATCAATTTGGATATTATTCAGATTATCGAGTTGCACAAGATTTTGAAAATGCCCCATGGAACCCAACTTATGCTGGATTTTCCGCGTCAGCAAATGCAGATGACTATGATGGCATGGCAAATTATCATAAAGTTAATAGAAACTCACAACATAGACTTTCATTAATAGATGAGTTATCAGAAGATACACAAATTGTACAAAAATATGATAATTGGTTCATTCAACACGCAATTCCTGCGAGTGATATTCAATATGCATGGATTACTGCCAGCGCTGAAACATTTTTGGGATTTGAAACTAACAACCCGGTACCAAGCGCATATGTCACAGGATCGGGTATTGTGTTTAGTTCACAATCACATGTTGAAATTGATGAAATTTATGTAGATTATGCTGGAATGAACACCTTGATTCATCAAACAATTCTTTCTGATGATATTACTCTGGCTGGTGCCAGTGGTTCACAAACAGATCTGTCTGAGTTTTTGAATCCAACTATCGGCATAATAGATGATGCCGATATTTTAAATGGTTTAATTAGTCACAGACAGGGCGCATTCGGTTGGCCAAGCTGGAAACAAGTACGACAAACATATAACCCATTGGTTCGACATTTACGTAAAAACAACAAACTGGCGTTAATGACCGGCAAAGAATCGAAGAACACCCAAGGTATAGTTGAGCGTTTAACAACATTATATGATGAGCCAGCAGTAACTTTCCGCAACTTAGTCATGACTCACGAAATGAAAGCCCCGGATGATTCTGGAGTTTTATATGAATATGAAATCGATCATTCATATGGTAATGAATTACAATCATTTGCTAATACCGAATTAGTAAATGGCCTAAATACACACATTTCACCAGAACAGACTGTTTATGAAGATCTAAAACAAATTTATTTAGAGGAATCGTTTGATAAAACTACTCCACAACTTTCAAAAATAATATATCGTGATACGATTTACCCAAGAGAAATTAATGCCGGGTCAGAAGGTTCAAGAGTCCGTACAAATTATGAAGTAACATGGTGGTCCGCTAGTTTAGAAAATAGATATGTAAAAAATTACGTTAATAGTTTTGGCGAAACAGTGCCAGATAGTAGTATTTGGCCGTTAGATCCTCGTATTGATTTTGATTCTGTATTATCATCTAGTGTTGCTGGTTATGACGGCGCTGGAGAATTACTTAACAATTATGTTGTATATCATACCGGTACTGTATCAAATTTGATTGCTGGGCCGCTTTATTGTCGTCCGTGGTCTGCTAGCGACGAGGGCATCAATACTTTGTGGAACGGTGCCCTTTTCGAACATGGTCCCACACCACCAACATATCACTATGATACACATAGGGAATCTTTGGTTGTTGTTAAAGATCAAACATTAATACCAGAATATATAATGTCCAAACACGTCGATGATATTCTTGCAAGTGGGAATAAAAAATATGTCGATGGATTTTTGACACTATCGGGAGCAGCCTCACCAGATAATAGCGCTACGTCGGAGTTTTATAATACGTATTCCAATTCTGATTTTATGCGTCATGTTGCAGAAATTGTTGATGATCATAAAGATTCAATTATCAAACCCACCAGATTAACCTTACGCTGTAAGGCTACTAAAAAATTTATACCATATCACGGGTTTTATCCAGCCCAACGCACTGTAGATTTGGCTAAATTGTTTAATGACGATTATTTGGAACATGATGCTGCATCGACTCCTGGTGCATACGATACTCCACAAAAACGAATGATTTCTCGCCCGTTTTTTGGACCCGGGATATTATATAATTCTATTAAAGCTGGAATTGCGTGTGATTGGCCAATGTTTGAAACAGATCCATCCAGCAGCTTTGCCGTATTAACGGGTGCAGATGACACAGTACAAATTTGGGGTATTTCATCTTCATATGAAACCGATCGGTATGATTTACGTTTACCCTTTGAAAGCCTTTTGGCTCCGGAAAATTATTTACCGAACACAATTTATGATGATGAACCAGACCTAAACGCCAGAACAGAAGATGTTTCTGGTAATGTCAATAGTTTAGATTGGGCCAAGCTTGGTACTGCAAAAACAAAAAGATATAAATTAGCAATAAATAATTTCTTGGCCGAAACTATGAATATGTTTTTAATTAATGGCCGACCAACCACATTGATTTCTAAACCAGAAAATGATAGTAATTTTGGTATAGCACAAGCATCTACAACTTATAAGATGAAAATATATTTAGGAAACACAAAATCGACCAAATTAGATACTGCTTTCTCTGCCAAATTTAGTAATTATTTGTTTGATTCTGCTTTTGGATATCCACAAGATCGAGGACAAACCGGGCTCGGTTGGCACGCATATACACCAGTAACATACAGTCCAGTAAGTTCTATAGAGAACGGTGCGGTTGGCAGTTTTACCCCGTACGGTACCGCTGGTTATGTAGAATTAACATTAACAACTGATGCCACGACGACAAAATATGATTTGGATAAAATTTTGGCCGATGTAACCTATAAATATGTTCGCTCTCCAATTAATGAGGAAGGCTTCTTTTCAGATTCTGGAAATTTAGGTACAATGCAAATAACAGGTTCATTAACTGTAGACCGAGTATTAACATTAAGTTTGCAAGAATATGATGCTCTTTCTGGTTTGCCTGTTACTACAAAAGATTCCGCAACAAGTATTCGTTCATGGGCCATTCAACCTAGGTTTGAAACACCGATGCTTAATTTTATTGGTATTATTCCGGAGCAAGTTACTCCATTTACGTACGACGGCGGATTGGGTATTGCTTCTCAATATATTGGCATGTGGCACCAAACAGGTACATATGAACCAGATGGAGATAATGATAAGGGTAACTTCATGACCATTACCGACGTTACTGGCAGTTTGTCTTTAGCAGATTTGGTAGGATTCCAGAAAAACGAGCCGATACGCCTTGGTCGTGTTCCGTTGGACGGCCAACGTTCTTTGGCAGAAGCTATTGTTGCAATACCTTATGTTGAAAATAAACGAATAAAACAATTTTTTAGTATCGATTCTCGTTATATTGATAATGCTAAAATTTTAGCTGCAGCAGGCCAAATACCAGAATCATTTAAGTTATTTAAACCAGAACAACCTACTGTTGATATGGTAACAAAAATGCAAAAATATGTATTACCAATTCATTTAGATTATTTGAAAGATGATTCGATCACTCCATTTGCAATGTATATTTTTGAATTTGAACAAAAGTTAACACAAAAAGACATTCTGCACATATGGCAAAACAATTCACCAGAAATACACGATACTCATGAGTTTGTAGAAGCGTCTATTTCGCATTCAACTCTCAAGGGTCAATTAATTAAAAACAACAAAATTGCTGATGATGTACGCTGGATGGTCTTCAAGGTTAAAAAGCGCGCCGCCACAAATTATGAAGCAATTATAGATCCAAGCAAAGATAGGTTTGCAACTAAATTTGATATAGATGGTGATGGCAAAATTGATGATAATTTAGCTACATATAACTGGCCACACGATTTTTATTCTTTGATAGAATATGCTAAAATAGAAGCAGAGGTCGAACTACGTCCAACAAAAGAAACTATGCAAGAAGACCCCGATACTGGTGAAATTGTAGAAATACTAACTCCAGAACCCGCCGCAGCTACAGTTAAACCTCGGGTTAGTCCAAGAGTCATACCTCCTACAAATAATTTTGTGGATACTACACTTATTAATACAACAAACCCGACGCCGATAGCTGATGTTGTGGAATCTTTACCAACTACACCAATTGGTGGTACTCTACCGGTCATACAACAACAAATTCAAAGTGAGCTTTCTAATTCGACAGTTGGTAATATTGCGGCAAGTGTTCCCAAAAAGAAAAAACGTTCGACCAAAAAGAAATCAAACGTCCCGGGTGGAACAGTTAGCGTAAATCCGAATAAAGGAATCAAAGGAAACATTCTGAAGTAGTAATTACTAGTAATGAGTTTTTTTAATCCAAAAGAAGATGTTTTAGACATACAATTAACACAACACGGTAAACGCCTGTTAGCTAAGGGTAAACTTCGTCCAAAATATTATGCTTTTTATGATGATGATATTTTATATGACCAACGACATACTGATTCAACCCTTGAAGAAAAACAAAACGATATTAAACAACGAATCTTAGATGAGACACCAAGATTAAAAACACAGTATGAATTTTTAGGAATTCAATCGAATTTTCAACGTAACACGCAAGAAAATCAAAGATTTGACAGATTGGATTATGAAGTGGAAGGAACAATTCATAAGATTTTAACATTAGATAACCACTCTAGTGAATATGTAGAACAAAATAATTATGGATTATACAGCCCGCTAGGTGTACGATCGATCAACAATAAAGAAGATAATCAAAAACAACCCCGATTCACATTAGAATTTTTGGAAGGCACCCTTTCTGGTTCAACTCAATATATGACGGCATCAAATAGACCGACAATTAAAACACCGCAAATAGAAACAGACATAACGGTCAATACAATGAAAATATACCCACATACAACCAAAAAATACTTTAACAACTTTTTTGGTGACATTAAAATTTGGCATCCGGATATTGAATGGGATGAATATATATTAGCATTGACAGATACAGCTTTTGAAAATGAGGATGAATCATATATTTTTGTAGACCCGCAATATTTAGTTATCGATGTTGGTGAGTCCCAAGTTGATATATCAAATGAGTTTGAAATTGAAATATTTGAAATTGAACAAAGAAATGGTGATGAGTTTTTGAAACAACTCAAATTTCTTACAGCACCGAGTCCTATAAAAGATGGTTTATTATTATCTGTTAAAGAATATGATGAATTATACTCTAAAGATTTCGCAGCCATGGAAGAAAAAAGTGTGGATGCGGGGGTTGTCGATAATTATTTTAATATTGTGGTCGATGAAGAAATTGATAGTGAATATTTAAAATTTATAACTGGCCAACTTACTGATCAAACATATTATGGAAACAATGGTTCTAATCGTTTTGACGAAGATTCCAGCCGGGGCACGGCCCGTCCAGATCCGAATGTATATAAAAATATTGATGGTAAGGCAGAATTTGATTTGGAGGACTGTTAATGAGTTTGGTACAAGAACTAATTGGTGAAGTAGTACCTCGCCCGTACGTAAAAAAAATATCTTTAAGTACCCCACAATCATTGGGTCATTATCAAAACCCCACACAAGAAGAAACACAAGTTGATATACACATTGTATTTAAAGATATAGTTGAAGCTGGTTTAGAGCAATTTTGGTTAGATAATTCTGGTAAAAATAAGTCCGATTTTAGTTGGTTAAACGCCGCCTTGTTTGTATTTACCGATTCTGTTAAAAAAAACCATTATGTAGGCAGCAATTCTTTCTTTTTTAAAAACCCAATTTGGGAAAAATCCTTTCTAGGAAACTCACACAAAATGGATGGTGTAGAAGCTCATAAACTTAAGTTTGCTGGATTAACTGCTGTGAACGCCACACCCACACTTGAGCAAACAGACAACCCCTCAACTGTTGCAACTGAATATGAGATTAACTTTCACGTCAGCTTTATATTAACTGGCCCTATTAATAATTTACATGTGGCGGCCATTTCTGCATATAATATGCCAGAAGAATTGACAATCCCACTTGGTATAACTCCATCAGAAAAACAAGATCTTCTTCGCGAAAGTGCTGAATTTCTTTATGAAGATATATTTGTTGATGGAAAGCTTGTAGCGCTAGCTAATATATTTCAATTAGAATCCGGCGCTGTTTGGCAGGGAGCAGCACACTATGATCGTATTAAGGGTCAATATTATACAGGAGGCAGTCCAAAACCAAACAAACAATTGTTAATTGCTATACAAGTACAAAACAACACAATTGTCGATAATCGCCATGTTGAACGTATATTAGATAGGGTTATAGATTTTACCAATTTGGAAAATGAGTTATCCAAATTTACTATGAGTAATCACCAAGAACCAAAAAGAAAACCAGCAATATTTTCAAAACTGTTTTTGACTGAATTAGAGGACGAGTCATCCCGAATGTATTTTTCCATTAATTATTTCGAGGCGCTTAAACATGCTAGCCAGTGGCCATGGCTTTTTGAAAACCCGGTGGCCAGAACAGCGATATTAAATCTTTCAAAAATAAGAAAGTTGATGTTGGTGAAAAAAAGAGTTTCGGCATATGATTATGATTTTAGTTTTGAAGATAATGGTGAAGAATTAGTATTATTAGATGCTACAGACCAACGAGAATTTCCTATAATTGATCCATCCAACCAAAATGGATTAAAAATTAGAGAAATAACTGATGATATATTTACATATGATCCAAACGCTTTTAAACTAAAGGAACGTTCTTTCACAGCCGTAGATGAAACAGCAGCCGATGATCTACGAGGTATTTATAGGTATTTTTTGACATTGGACGTGGAAGACGGCGCACATAGATATTTGTTGGGTAAAAGAAATGATTTGTTGCATTCTATTGCAGAGTTTGAAGAATATGCACATTTGGCCGCACGGCCAGAAAACTTTGATTATTTGGCAGATAAATATCGGAATGGTTCTTGGATCAATGCTTTTAAAGAGATAACAGAACGAAAGATTTGGCGAAAACTCAGTTCAGAAATCGTAACATTAGTACAATTTCTTTCTGGAAAAACTGATATTATGTTGTTTGGTTTAGATAGGTCACAATTAATTAAAGCCATGGCTAAAATAGCCCACCCGCGTTTTGGTAGTCCAACTGGAAACGATAGATTGCTGGCAATTGCTAATTTGATTGCAACTAAAATTGAAAATTTGCTTGGGAGTAACACAAAATCTAGAGTTGGAAATTTAGAAAAAACAGGGAAAAAACAACAGTTTCCCACTCGCACAATTCGTTACGAGCATGCATTCAATGAAGTGTTAAATTTAGATGATGAACCTAATGTTGGATATTCATATTTTAGAAACATTGATCTTAATAATGGGTTGCCAGTGATTAAAGAGTCAGCCTACAGAAATCGAGTCAAACAAGAGACAACAAAATATTTTGCCACGCCCAACCCATTGTTCAGGCTTTCTAATTTTCCTGATTATTCTGAATCCTTAGCTAACAATGCATATACATATTTTACACCATTAGAATTAAAATTAACTAATTTTATTGTTGACACCAGCAATTTTGTTAATATGAGACAATATAAAGGATTACTTGGTACAATAATTTTGGCTAAAAAATTAGATTATGATCTAGATGGAATTTCAAAGTTTGAATTCAAGTTTAATTCGCTCGGACTACAAAGAATCTCAAATAAAGCTCGCCGTAGAAGTGTTAGGCGTAAAGACACACCTTGCGGCACCAGAGGAAAGAATCAATCAGATATAGAAAGACTCATGCAAAACCGATCGGTAATCATCCGGCCCAAAAATAGTGGAAACACAAATAGAGCGAACAATCCTAAAAGAACAACAAATCGTGGAACGTCACAATTGGATTTAGCAAGTGGTTTGGTATCATCGAATGAAACATTTACATCGACTGGAACATTTACATCTGAAGTAACTCCCAAAACAGAAGATCTGGTCGCACCCCATTCAACAGGTGTAGAAACTACCGAGGCGGCCGAGAATATATTTGATTCATTATTTCTGGTTAATAAAACCAAACCAAACACTATTCCACAATTTTTAGCAAATATTAATACTCAAGGTGAGGATTTTATTTATACTAGTGGATATATTGGCGGTGACCCCGCTATGGCTGTCGCTGCCCTACCAAATCAGATTAAAGCTGTGATGGCTGGTTCTTCTGATACACCAAATTCTAATTTGGTTAGTTGGTTCAACCCGGGCGTACAACAAAAAGACATGTTGTCTAATTATGTTGTGAATTTAATGAATATTGTTAGATTAAAGATGTACAATGGATATGAAAGAGGAATTAACAATCCACTGTGGAAAGACCTTCTAAGCTCAGATGTTAATGCTGCCCGTGCCGCCGGGAAAAGATATATTTTGTGTAAGTTAGAAAAATACCAAAATTCTGATATTTTTCCAGAAACTACTGCAGGGTTTAAATTACCTATATTGGCTGATTATTTTTTATTGGAAATAGATTTTGCCTTGGGCGCAATTGAAACCTTGGTTGGTACTAGTTCAGAACCAGTTACTTTAGAAGAAGCCGGTTTTGTTGAAACAACAACTGCAGCAGAATTAAACGAAGGATTGCCTGATGCATCCGCTGCAGATATTGAATTTATTGGCGTACCCGGATTAGCTGCGACCGTTGAACAAAATTCTCAAGAGGATGATTCGTTTGTTGGTATTAAACCGGTTGCAATTTCACCTATTTTTGCAGCACTGGCCAAGACAGAAGAACAAGAAGAAATAGATCCAAATTTGACAGAAACAACGTTTCAACACACTGCAATACCAACTTTTGGAGATATAGATGGCTAAAAAAGAAACATTTGAAATTAAAGCCAATATGGAGCCGGATAATTATCTTGTAGATGTTAATATACTTCAAGATTATAATATAGAAAAGCCCGGTGTAATCACTGCGGCAAATTTAAAAGCAATTGGACACCAACGTTATTTATTATTACCAAACCAACTTACGGTATATAAACAAAATTTTGGTTTTAATGCAAATATTGAACTAATTGAGCCTAATGATCGATTATTGTCTTTTAAGGGTTTTAGATGGACAAGACACGCCACGAACGATGTTTCTGGAGAGCCTCAATATTCCGCCAATTTTAGTGACCCACTTGGCAAAAACACTGTTGTAACAAATTTGGTAGAATTTGTTGAAGCCCCGCTGGATGAATCAGGCCGTGCAACACCCCGTTTTATAAAATCTGATTTGGATCCCCAAGAACAATTGTATACCACAATGGTTGAATATATGGAATTTACTAGAACAACCACCGGTATACCAGCGAATATTGAGGTGCCAACTGAATTATATACGCACGAATATCATAGATTTGATTTACCTATACCGCAAAGTACCAATATTGGCGCGTCATATTATATGAATCCTCTTTATGGTAAAAAAACGTGTGATTTGGTTTATTATGATGAGTTTTTCTACCCTGCTGCCGGAAACGTGCAAGAAAGATTTTATCCAAATATATATACATTGGGATATACTCATATTCATGGTGCCAGTGATTTAATTATTAAAGCAGCATCCTTTGATACAGCAATTGATCCAAGAAAGATATTAAACTACAACAACGATGTCCGTCAAATTGACGACCTTTCTCTTTATATATATGAATGGTCTAGAGCCGTTGAAAATAATTCTATTACTCCGTTATCTGATTCAAAATTACAAGAAAACATTATTTTAACTGACACCAATATTACTGAACAAATTAATAAAAAGAAGTTTTTGTTTCCGGGTTTTGTTGAATTAGAATTTTCTGCTAAACGTCAAGGTCATATGGGCAAATTATTATCGGATACCGGTTTATCACACGCTTTAATAAAACATGTGATGTTTACACAACCGGATTCCACCAATTATGTTGATACAACAATCGATACAACCTCTGGCGTCTTAAATAAAAAAACCCAACAACTTCCGACAACCCGGGAAACAACAACTTCTGAAAAACAATATCGTACGTGGGATATGGATGAATTTATGAATAATTTGTCGGCCAATTCGTTTAGTAAATTGGTCGTTTCACCTCGATCTGGCGTGACAAACTTAAGTACCACACCATCTGGACTGGTTTTAGACAGCATTGAATCTCATGGAGAAACAACACATTGTTTAGATAAAAAATTTAGTCTGTTTATGTTAAAGAAACTCTACCCAAAAATTAAAAAAAACGCAGTTATTTCATATCATCGCATGTTAAATGGTGAAACACAATATACTGAACCATTATTTTATAAAGTTGAACAATTTAGGGAGAGAACAGACAATATTGTAGCCCAAGTGGGCAGTACGTATTGGGTTACATCACCCAAAGATAAAGATATGTTACAATTGGTAGATACCCAGCTTTATCCGGATCGTAAATATCGATATCAAGTAACTGCGTATTTTTATGCACTTGAAGAAACTTATCATTTTGATGAAATTACAGATGGAAAGTCGGCAAATGATGAAGATGACACCGGTAAACCAACAGATATACAAAACAACCCCTCTTTTAAACCAATCAATCTTAATGAGGAACACACAGAGACACTACCAATCATTAGAACGTCTGTATTACATGGAAAACTAATTGAAGTGCCGGATTATTATACGTTCTCAAATATTGTAATTTCTGAGAAACCGCCAATGCCTCCGGATGTTAATTTAGTGCCGTACGTGGGTGTTAAGGACAAAATATTAATTAATTTATCCACAAATTATGGCCAAATTATAATGCCTGTTGTACCCATATTTGAAAAAGATAAAGTTAATTTTGGGAAGAAATTAATAAGCCAAGGTAAAACAGGTTATACCGCCAGAGGCGAAAACAAATTATTGTTTAGGGGCGACGACTCGGCGGCATATTACCAAATATTGCGATTAACAGAAAAACCACATAGTTATTCGGCCTTTAAAGATGCAGAAATAATTCGTGTAAATGCTGAAACACCTTCATATAAAGATACTTTGGTGCCGAATAAACTATATTATTATACCATGAGAACAGTGGATGAACACAACAACGTGTCTAATCCTTCGCCAATTTATGAGGTAAAATTAATATCAAATTCTGGTATAATATACCCACAAATAAAAATTATAGTACCAGAGGCGAGCAGAGCTGGCCTTTCGAATATAAAACGATGTAAAAGATATTTGGCGTTAGTGCCTGCGTTTGAACAATTGGAACCATCTGATAACCCGAACGCCCGCACCCCAATTGTAGGAAAGGGTTTGTTTGAACCAAATAAAAAGAAACGATTTAAAATTAGACTAACTTCGAAGTCCACCGGCCGCCGCGTTGATATTAATGTACGCTTTGAGCACAAACACAACGATGGACAACAAAAACCTAAGCCGCTTACGCGCTAATTTAAAGGCGTAATAAGAGCAATTAGTACTAATTATAGTTAACAATAGGAGAAAAGAGAGAAATGGCCTTTTTAGATAATAGTGGAGACATTATACTTGATGCGGTATTAACAGATACCGGCAGATTTCGTATGGCCAAGGGTGATGGTAGTTTTAAAATTGCCAAATTTGCTCTAGGTGATGATGAAATTGATTATTCGAATTTTAAGAATGATAATGCAGACGGCGGCGCACATGTAAGCGGTTCGGCCTATTACGATTTAGAAATCTTGCAGACACCCATTTTAGAAGCTTTCACCAACAACACATCGTTAATGAAAACAAAGCTTATTACAATTCCAAGAACAAACCTTTTATTTTTACCAGCTATGCGACTAAACACTACCGAGGCCGATTCTCGTTTTTGGAACAACAGTACCAACGGTACTACAAATTATTTTGTGGTCACGTGTAATAAAACAACTACTGAGTGTTTTGTTGACGCCAGTGTTAACGATGGTTGGTTAGATGGATTTACGCTTGCCGGATCTAATCACGTGCGTATCGATCAAGGCCTTATTACGACAGAAATTGCACCAGAAACACCATTAGACCTAGACCTAAAAGAAACACAATATATCATTGAAATGGACAACCGCTTGGGCCGTTTGGCATCAGCCTCCGGTAGAAATCTACCTAAGCCCTCTTTTATTGATGATGATAATGTTGCAACTTATTTCGTGTCAACCGCCGATGGAGCGTTTGTCTCCAAACTACAAACATCAGATAAATATCAGGGACCAATTACCGGACCACGCGGCACAAGACTTGAATTCAAAATTCAAGCTTCAACAGATATGCAATTTACTAGCACGGTGTTGTTTAGTCGATTTGGTGGATCTGTAACAAATTTTGTTGATGCGATTAGTATTGATTTCATTGATTCTACAGTTAGAGTAACGGGCGCAACGACCGGGTACAGAATTGATGTACCAATACGATTTGTAAAGAAACAATAATATAGAGGATTATTATGGCTAGTATTTTTAAAACATTTTTAGACGGGGACGTAGCGCGTACGCGAAATCTTCTTCATGAGGCAATTCCAATCACTGGCTCGATTGTTTCTGGTTCGTACGCAGAAGAAAACATTAAAGAATATACTCATGGTATGTTCCAATCAGTATATGATTATCCGTATCTAAGCTCATCGGCCAACCATATATTCGATATTACGTGTGGAGTACACTCTACTTCATCCCTTTACGCCGGTGTAGTAAGCCAACAAGCTAAAAAGGCAAATATATATAATCAAATGGCCCAAGTCTTAATGGGTTACGATTCAACAAGTGCAATCAAATTATTTCAAGACGAAGCTGGAACCACAATGGATAGTGTGTTTTTCATGAATTTCAGTCGCCTTTTGGTTAAAGATGAAATCAAAAAAGGCTCGGTTTCGCTCACATGGATGACGGGCGGCGCAGCGCCATCCGTTGCAACACCCGATGGCGCACTGCTTGTTACCGACAGTGGTTCTGTGACAAATTATCGTGTTGATGCCGCTGCGGGCGAATATGGATATATATACGACGACGGTGGAAACAACGCTGGGTTGGTGTTTTATCAAGCCGGTGTGGCTGTTTTTACATCTTCACTCTTTATTGCTTCAGATGGTTACGGCGCGGGCGACGAAGACACCGCCTTTGGTACCGGTAGTGAAGATGTGCAACTTGTGTTACAAGAAGCAACAATTGGGGATTTTGCTGACGGACTTAGATTCAGAATTAGAGATATCTCGTTTAACAACACTACGGAATTAAACTCAACAATTTATTTCTGTAGAGCTAATCATAGCGAATTTAACTATAGTTCAAATCCAACCTATTTGTCTGGTACCTCAAGTAAAATTATGGTAAAAGAAAATACATTAGATGAACCGGTAAGTTATATTACAACAATCGGTTTGTATTCTGCGGATAACGAGTTGTTAGCTGTTGCAAAGGTTTCCGAAGCGCTTAAAAAGACACCCCAAAACGAGCTTACAATGCGCGTCCGGTTAGACTATTAAACTCTATCTTGGATGCCTCAAAAGAGGTCATTAGCTATAAATGTCATTTTACGAATTTGATGAAAATTCAGTCTTTGTTAACCAAATGGAAGCTAATCCATATTGTCATTTTTTCATGTACAATCAAGAGGCGATCTATAATAAAGATGTGATGTCCGGACGCACCGGCCCACATGCTGGAAATATTAACAGAATCGACCCCGGTGATATAAGCTTATACGAATATAACGTTGATCGCGCCAATGCTGGATTAATATATCCATTTGCAATTAAAGAGGGCACCCATTCTAATCTTAAAACAGTCGCCCTAACAAGCTATCGTGGCGATTTTGCATATGGCGATGAAGTTACAGGCTCATATCCACTTTCAGCGAGTATTTCAAAAGAATATTATAATGTCGATGTAGATCGCGCCCATGTTCAAGCACTCAGGAATACTCTAGATTATTATGCTAAACTAAGCCAACATTATTTATATTCAGGTTCTTTTGGCCAAAAGGCAACTCAAGAATTAGGTTTAGTATCGATACCTTCTATTTTTTATGGTTCATCGATGCGCAAAGGTACCGTAAATCTTAAATTTTATGTTACCGGCTCTCTGATTGGTCATTTAAATGATGCAAATAAAAATGGCGAGTTAATTGAACAAATAGGAACCAATAGTGGTTCTGTCGGTGGTGTTGTTTTATATACCGAAGGTTTTATGGTTTTAACTGGCAGTTGGGATATATCTGAAGGCGATCACACAGAAATATATCACAATGGTTCAACTGCGCCAACTTGGGTAATGTTTGGGGCCACGATTTCCGGTTCTGTAACTTGTGCATCTTCAAGTTTTGAAATGGATTTCGAAGGTACGACTAAAACACCCACGTTAACGATGTTGGCCCACGCGCCGAGAGCAGAATTAAACTTTTCAGACAACCCAACATATACAGATTTTGCACCAGTTGTTGCAGATGCATGCGGAGACTCAGTTGAAGCGTTTCTTACATCTTCTGGCCAAATTTGGCGAGAGCCACAAAAATATGTATTTAATACAATTAGTAGCTCGTATACTAGACACTCAGCCAGTTTCGAACACCAGACGTTTATTAGTTCTATTGGCATTTATGATGAAGACAAAAATTTAATTGGTATAGCACGTACTGCAAAACCCGTACGAAAAAAGCTCACCGACGAATACACTTTTAAACTCAAGTTAGATATTTAAAAAGGAAAATAAAATGATATTAGGCCTAGACATTAGCACTAGTGTCGTAGGTTACTCTGTGGTAGATTGCCATGGCGATGTAATAAAATACGGAGCATGGCCTATGACACCGAAGGATTTCCCCGACAACAACATATTCAGAAAGGTTGATTTTATAAAAGATAAGTTATTAGCAATCAAGGCGAACGGTACCCCAATTACAAAGATTTGTGTCGAGGCCCCATTTGAATTTTTTGGTGGCACTGGCAAAAAGAAAAGAAGTTCAGCGCACACAATGGCTAGGTTATTAAAATATAATGCCATGGTATCTTATGTAGCTAGAAACACATTTGGTTTGGAACCAGAATATCTAAGCCCCGCATCAGCTAGAAAAATTTGTTCTTTAAAAATCACCCGTAGCCGCGACAAAAGAGCAACTAAAAATACGGTTTTAGAGCATGTTTGTAAAAATTATAAAGATTTAAACGTTGAATATACTAGGTTCAATAATCCAAAAACTATTTATTATGATATGGCCGATGCCATCATCGTTGCAATGGCTGCTTATAAAAAAGATCTTGACGCATCCAAATAAGTGTGCTATTCTATATAGGTGAGATAGGAGTACCACATGCGAAAATTACTAGTAGTGCTAGTGCTAGCGCTATCTTTTGGCGCAATAGCCAAACCCCCAACTAAATCAACCAAATCAAAGTTTTATGATTTTAGTGATCAATTAATTGATGGCGAAATTCGCAAACCAACGGGCCATTTAATTGATTCCCGCGATCCTGTAAAATTTGGTAGGCTTTTAAGACTTAAAAAAAGCTTACTTCCACGAATGTTTGAAACTTCCAAGGAAAAACTGTTTAAATAAGTGCTAGCTGAAAAACACGACATATTGCGTAGAGTATTTGGTAACTCGCGTAGGGTGGGAGAAGAATATCTATTTGATTGCCCCATGCCAGACTGCGATCACCACAAACCAAAACTTAGTGTTAATATAGAAAAGAACGCTTTTAAGTGCTGGATCTGTGATTACCACGGAAAATCCGTTCGCAGACTTATTAAACGTTTCGGAGAAACACAACATTTGGTGAAGTGGGACGAGTTAACCAATTTTGAGGAATACTCAGCATCGTCATTAGATGATCTTTTTAAAGACAATCCTGTTTTCGAATTACCTCAACGAATTAAACTTCCTGATGAATTCCGAACATTAACTTCGAAGAAAATACCTTTGTTCGCCAAACCTGCCATGGCTTATCTGCGTCGTAGAGGTTTGACATATGAAGATATTTTACAGTGGAAAATTGGGTTTTGTAATACAGGCAAATACCATGATAGAATTATAATTCCATCATTTGATATGGAAGGTTATTGCAATTATTTTGTGGCCAGAACCTTCACTAATGGCGAAAAATACATGAACCCCGCGTTATCTAAGGATTTGGTTTTCAATGAGTTGTTTTTGGACTGGAACAAAGACGTTGTAGTGGTCGAGGGCGTCTTTGACGCACTGGTGGCAGGCAACGCCCTACCCTTATTAGGTTCGACCGTTAGAGAGGAATCTAGGGTATTTCAATCAATTTTAATTAATGATCCTGTATTATATTTAGCACTGGATGCTAACGCACAATCTAAGCGAGAAAGACTAATTGATTTGTGTTTAAAATATGAGCTTGAGGTATATAATATTGATACATCCGGTATTGAAGACATTGGAAGTATTACAAAAGAACAGTTTAAAACATTAAAGAAAAACGCCACACCTATAATAACAGAAGACTATTTAGAATATAAAGTTAACTGTGCTTTGGGAGGCATTTAAATGAACAGAGAAACGCTCAAGAAAATAATACTAGAAATATTGTCAGAGACAGAAGCCGAAGCACATATCCCTGATGAGCCAGAAGAAGACTCAGAGTTTGAAGAAAAAGAATTTGGTGTTAATTTATCTGATCATGGTTTAAAAGAATATGGCGGTATTCAGATATCTTTCATTGAAGACATAAAAACCCCTTGACAAAATACTTCCATCATGGTATTATAGAGTTGTAGTTAAAAATGGCTTGTTCGAAAAGGATGGAATAACAAGATGATTAAACAGTTTGCAACTAGTGGTGGTGGAAATTATATCCCGGTAGGAGATACTTGTCCGGTATTACCCGCTGGATATTATACCACATGGTTTGATCATTCTGGTACACCTCATATTGATATGATCACGGATTATGAAAGTTCGGATCTAATTCATTTTGAGGATTCGTCTGTTTCTTTGCTTCTTAATGAATTCGAACGATTTTGGGGTCTTAAGGATAAATATCTTGCTCGTTCGGAAAGCCACAAGCGCGGGTTCCTTCTTTGGGGACCTCCGGGTTCTGGTAAAAGTTGTATTCTTGATATGCTAGTGTCTAAGTTTATTGCTGATGATGGATTGGTTTTTGATTTTACAGAAGATCTTCCCGGTGTGATACAATCGATTAATACAATCGATCCTGACCGACGTAAACTGTTTATTTTTGAAGATTTTGATAGAATTCTTGGTGGCGCAGAGCATGAAGTTTTACAGCTTATGGATGGTTTGGTCCCGCTTAAAAACACCGTATGTGTTGCGACCACAAATTATCCGGAAAGAATCCCGGCTCGGTTTTTGAATCGGCCTTCGCGATTTGATCGTATTGAGTTTGTAGGTTTTCCAAGCTTGGCACATCGTCTGCAATATATTGAAGTAAAAAGTGAAGATATGTCTGGTATGATGCAAAAGCGTCTGGCTAAAGATACAGAAAATTTTACGTTCGCACACCTTAAAGAAGCGATTCTAAGTATTGAGCTTTTTGGTACAGGCTATCAAGAGACTATTGATAGAATTCGTAATATGCAGACTAGTCTTTTACATTCAAGTGATTATTCTCTGCTAGATGATGAAGCTTTGCGTAAGGCTTCACAAGCCAAATCAGCCAAAGAGTTAGCCGTTCTCCATCGTCGCGACACCGCACGACATCTTGAATTTGAAGAAGGTTTTGAAGACGAAGAGGAACCCCACGATTATGGAGATCGGCCGTCGTGCCCACAGCCAACTACGGCTGGGTAAGAGAGGACCATAATTGAATGATTATCGCACATATAAGCGATACGCACATACGAAACTTAAAGTTTCACTATGAATATCGTAAGGTTTTTGACCAGTTATACACTAAATTAATCGAAGAAAATGTAGATTATATCGTACATTGTGGCGATATTGCACACACAAAAACGCAAATCTCTCCAGAGTTTGTACAATTATGTTCTGAGTTTCTTTCTAATTTAGCAGATATAGCTCCCACATATGTAATTCTTGGCAACCACGACGGTAACCTAAAGAATTCTTCTAGACAGGATGCGATTACTCCAATTGCAAATGCTCTAGAACACCCACAGCTTTATTTACTTAAAAACTCCGGTGAAACAGAAATAGGCAACAACGTTGTTTTAAATGTCCTATCGGTTTTTGATCGCGATAACTGGGTTCAACCTACAGATCGATCTAAAATTAATATAGCATTATACCATGGTTCTATTTCTGGTTGTTCAACTGATTTGGGTTGGATTATGGATAGTGGTGAAGATGAAATCTCAATCTTCAAACCGTATGAT
>CEPZ01049987.1_pt1 | contig 19852 bp, 27 predicted proteins | sample 530461 | NCBI WGS metagenome assembly CEPZ01 (sample SAMEA2620106, study PRJEB7988) | marine metagenome | isolation source: saline water (ENVO:00002010), including
TTTAAAGCAATTATACAAAAGAAAAATTGTTGGTGTAAATAGATTAAAGACAAAATATGGAAGTAAAAAAAATAGAGGATATCAACCAGAGAAATTTATAAAAGCTGGTGGAAAAATAATTAGAACAATTTTTCAACAATCTGATGAAGCTGGTTTAACAGAGATTATAAAATCCAAAAGAGGTACTAAAATAAAATCAGGAAGACAGCTTACAAAAAATGGTAAAGAATTTTTGGATGGTATTAAATAATGGGAATTAAAAATCAAAACAAAAAAACAAAACTTGCAAAAGCTGCAAAAAAAACAAAATGGGCTCCTGTTTGGGTTGTTTTGAAAAAATTTGGTGTGGGTAAAAAAATTCATCCTTCAGCAATCACAAAATATAGAAGAAGCTGGAGAAGAACAAAACTTCATATTAAACCAAGAAGACAAAAAAAATCACACTTTGGATAATTAAACAATGGCTGATAAAAAAACAGAAACTAATAAACTTGAAAGAGAATATGTTATTCCTTTAAGAGATAAATGGAAAAGAGTTCCACGATATAAAAGAGCTAACAAAGCAATAAAGGCAATAAAAGAGTTTTTAGTAAGACATATGAAAATAAGAGATAGAGATTTGAAAAAAATAAAAATTGATAAATATTTGAATGAAGAAGTTTGGTTCAAAGGAATAAAAAAACCTCCTGCAAGAATTAAGGTCAAAGCATCTAAAGATGAAAAAGGAGAAGTAAAAGTAGAATTATCTGAAATGCATGAAAAATTAAAATTCAAAAAAGCAAGAGAAGAAAAAAGAGAGCAAAAAGCAACTGAAATGGCTGAAGGAAAAGTTAAGGAAGTTGAAAAAGAAAAAACTGATGCTGAAAAACCAGTAGATAAAAAAGAAGAGGAAACAAAAAAAGAAGAAGCGAAAGAAAAGAAATCAGCTGTTGTTGAAGCTGGGCAAAAAATGGCAAAAGAAAGTGCAAAAAAAACAAAGCATGAAGTTGGTGGAAAAACAAAGCAACCAAAACACAAACAAAGAAAAGCGTTAGCTAAATAATTTTTTATAATAAAATAATATTATCATCTCATAGTAGTTACAAAATAGAAAGATTTATAAAGAATATATTTATAGAAGGAATATAGTTAAAATGTCAGATCAAAATAAACAATTAAAAGGAAATGATTTATTTCCTGCATTAGATGAACAAGAAAAAAGATTAGAAAAATTAGGATTATTTCCTGTATTTCTTTATCCAGAAAGTATTGGTGATTCTGGTCCGGTTAGAGAAGCACTTGCATATTTAAGACAAAATTTATGGCAAGACGAAGGTCTTGCATGTCTGCTCGGAAATGAAAGAGATATAGGAAAATATGTTGTTCATAATGGAACAATAGCAATTGTGACTGGTAAAAGACAAGTTTATGTTGGCTGTGTCAATGAAAAATTGATAGATGAATTAGTTAGGTTGGGATATGGACAAGATACAGAAGGAACATTAGAAGTTCCACATTCAAGAGATTCTAAAACATTTTTAAGGAATATCACACTTCCAGAAATAAATCCTAATGGAAGTGTAACACAAGCAGGAGATGCATATGTTAATAGGATTCTTTCACTTGAACAAGATCTAAGGGATCTCCACAAAAGGACAGCTTAATCAAAGACTTTAGATTGATTTCGGTTTTTCTATTTATAAAATCTATTTTAAGATTTTTCCTGTTTCTTCATACCATAAATACAAATCAAGTTCTCCTAAATTTGTATTTGTTTTTTCTGATATTTTTTTAAGAATTTTTTCTACTTCCAGATATTTCTTTGGAGTTAAAGATTTATTTTTCAAAGGTTCAATTAAATCATTCTTTACAAGTAAATCAACAATATGGAAATCAATTATTGCAATATTTTTGTAACCAATATTTCTTAAAAAATGACTTGATTCTTTAAACCCAATTCCTTTAATATTTTTTACAAGCCAATCTCTCATTTCATTCTCTGTTTCAAAAGCAATTAAAATTTCTTTTATATTGTCTTTGTATTTTCTTGCTTCAAAAATAAATTTTGCTCTTGCATTAGGAAATCTATGTCCAAGTTCAGAAAGTTTTTTTGCAAGTTCTTCTTCTGTTAAATTTCCAAACCCATCTTGTATTTCATTTTGAATTTTAATTCCACCTTGTGCTGAAAAATTAGCTGTCAAAAGACAAAAGCATAATTCCTTAAACAAATCCTTTGAAGACTTTTTTCCAAGTTCTTCAAATTCTTCCATTTTTTTATCAACAACTTTTTTCATAGAACTTTTTTTCAAATCTTCAACTATTTTAACAAGTTTATTCATTTTATCTTTTTAATTTCTTCAATTAACTCATCTTTCTTCTTTTTACTTGTATAAGTTTTTCCAAATCTAACTAAAGTAGAATTCACTTTATTCCAATATTTTTTAGAAAATAATTCCTTTAAATCTTCTTCAATTTTTTCTGGTTTCTTATTTTTTGTCCAATTCAATTTTTGAGAAATATAAGAAACATGGGTATCAACACCGATTCCATCGCCACCAACTTCCGAAATAAAAACATTTGATGTTTTTCTACCAACCCCTGGAAGTTTAATTAATTCTTCTATTTTATTTGGAACTTTTCCATGATAATCTTTAATAATTTCTTTAGAACAATTTATGATATATTTTGATTTATTTCTATAGAAATTAATTGGTTTTATTATTTTTTCAACATCTTTTAACTTTGCATCTGCTAATCTTTTTGGAGAAGAATATTTTTTAAAAAGTTCTTTAGAAACAGGGATTGTTTTTTCGTCCCTTGTTCTTGCTGAAAGTATTATAGAAATAAGAATTTGCCATTCACTTCTCCATTTTTCAGCAGCAAGCCTCATTTTAGAACTATTTTTTTTCATAAAATTAAGTTGCTTCAAGACTTTTTTCTGATTCATCTTAAAATAAAAGAATATATGTTTTTAATATTTTTATTAACAGCCAATATCTCCTTCAATTAAGCAACCAATAGAATTAGGATCTAGTTTGGGTATTCCTGGTTCAGAACCTGTTGCAATATAATCTTCAACATTTGTTGCATCCCATTCATGTTCATGATTCCACATTGTCCAAAAATATCTCCATTCATTCCACCCTATTCCTAAATGTTTGACATAAACTTCATTTTCAGCAAGAATTTTTCCAACTTTTCTTCCAGTCATACAAGGAGTGCTATAACAATAAACAATAAACTCGGTATCTGGATTTCGCTCTTCTATTTTTTTAAACTCCCCAACTATTCTATCCACTGCACCATAATCTGAATTATCCCTATCTTTGTAAGCAGGAATATTAATTGCTCCAATTATATGTTCTTCTTCATATTCTTCTTGACTCCTAAGGTCAACAAGGACTACATTTGGATCTTCACCTATATGTTTTCTTAATCCATGGGGGCTTACGTGAACTGCATTCTCAGTCAAATAAAAATCTTTTATTAATCTTTCTTGACTTGGAGTTTGTAATTTTAGAATTGTAAAAGTTGTGAAACTTCCTGCTATTACACTTAAAATTATTATTAAGATTGCAATAACTATGACAGATTTTAATTTTAATTTCATTTTAATAGTTAAATGAAAGTATATTTAAATTTATCTAACATAACACTTTTATATTCCTATTAATTAAGTGAAAAATGAATTTAGAAAAAGTGAAACAGCAAAAGTCAATGAAAGAGCTTTTGGAATTTTCAATCATAAATATTGACAAATCTTCTGGACCAACATCCTTTAATATTTCAGATTTTGTTAGAAAGTCTCTTAAAGAAATTGGAGTAAGAAAAACTTCACATTTTGGAACTCTTGATCCTAAAGTTACAGGAGTTTTGCCAATAGCATTAAATCGTGCATGTAAATTGACTGGATATTTTTTAGGAGAAGATAAGGAATATATTGGAATAATGAGAATTCATAAAGATATTTCTTTGGAAGAAATTGAGAAAGCAATTAAAGAAAAGTTTTTGGGGAAAATAATTCAAAAACCTCCTGTAAAATCAAGAGTTAAAAGACAAGAAAGAGAAAGAGAAGTAAAAAAATTCAAATTACTTGAAAAAAATAATAAAGATATTTTGTTTCATGCAGAAGTTCAAGGTGGAACTTATATAAGAAAGCTTCTAGACGATCTTGGAAAAGAATTGGGAATTGGAGCTCACATGCTTGAATTACGAAGAATTAGAGCTGGAATTTTTAAGGAAAATGATAAAAAATATCCATCTGTAAATTTACATGATTTTCAAAATGCTATTGATGAATATAAAAAAGGAAATGAAAAATTTCTTAGAGAAATTTTAATTCCTGCAGAAGAGGCTTTAGAACAAATTTTTGAGTTTGTTGAAATTAAAAAAGAAAGTTTAGAAAAACTTTTTACAGGAAAACCAATACTTAATGAAGACTTAAAAAAACGTGAAAAATTTGAAGATAATAAAATTATTTGTGTTTTCTCAGAGAAAAAATTCATTGGGATGTATGAAGTTTTAAATGAAAGTCATGTTTTTGCAAAGCCAAAATTTGTTTTGCAACCTATAAAAGCTTAAATAATTAATTTAACTAATAAATATATGTCCTTAAAAGATATTCAAAAACAAGTTAATGATTGGGTTGAACAATATAAAATTGCATATTGGAAACCTCATGAAATTCTTACAAGATTGACTGAAGAAACAGGAGAATTAGCAAGAGAAATAAATTATATTTATGGGCCTAAAAAAAAGAAATCAACAGAAGAACTAAAAGAAATGGGTGATGAAATGGCAGATATCATATTTACTTTATGTTGTTTAGCTAATTCTCAGAAAATTGATTTAGATGAATCTTTCAAAAATATCATGGATAAATGTTATGGAAAGGATAAAGATAAATATGAAAGAAAATGAGACATTTTGTTTATTTTTCAAAAAAGGCAAGAACTTCTGGAAATTTTGATTTAAATAATTTAATGAAAGCGGGAAGAATGGATATTGCATGTCAAGTAGTTATTATGGCTTTTTTTGTTTCTCACCATACCAGAGATGATGTCAAATTGCACCTTGTTTTTTCTGGAAGTCCAGATCCTGTAAAACATTTAGAAATGTTTCCTGGAAAAAATTTTATGGATGATGATGAAAAAAGAATTGATATTAGTAAAAAAGATATTGCAGGATTAATCAAAAAAATGCTCTATAAATATAAAAAAGGAGAAAAAAGAGAAGTGGCTCCAGGTTATTTTATTGAAAAAAAGAATTTTATTAATGTCATCGAAGAACTTCAAGAACAAGGACATGAAATTTTTATTCTTGATAAACGTGGAGAAGATATAAGAAAATTAAAAGATTCAGAATTGAAAAATCCTGTTTTTATTATTGGAGATCAAGAGGGGATTCCTAAAAAAGAGTTGAAATATCTTAAGAAAATTGCAAAAAAAATAAGTGTTGGAAATCAGATGTATTTTGCAAGCCAAACTGTTACAATTGTTAACAATGAACTTGATAGAAGAGAAATTTAATCAATGCAAATAGTTATTTCTTTCTTAATCCTTAAAAAAACTAAATATTCTATCTCTTCACACTTAACACCAAGTTTTTGCAAAATCTCAAACTCTCTTTCAAATTCCTCTGGAGCTTCTTGAATAGTTGCTTCATCAAAAAATTCTATTATTTTATTCACCATCTTTATTATAAGCCCTCTTTTAAAGAGGGCGGAATTGGACAAAGGGTTTTACAAACTTGCTTTGTAAATATGAACCCTCTTAAATTTAAGAGGGCTGGAAGGAACTAAAACGATGTTAATTTTCAAAATTATGAATAATTTACTTTATAAGTCAATTGTGAAAAAACACTACAGAACAAATGTATAGAATTTTGTTTCACAAACCTTTTAAATGAAAATAATTTGTTTTTCGGATGAAGATCGTCTTCACCCCTGATTGGTTTATTAATAATGATGTGTTAATTGGGGTTGTAAGTTTCATGGTCTTATTTTTATTCTTTCTTTTTTCTGTAAAAAGTTATACACTAAGTAGGAAAAAAAGTATTTTGTATCTTGGTATTGGTTTTCTTTTAATTGCTCTTGGAGAGCTTTCAACTATTTTAACAAAAATAGTTCTTTATTATGATGCTGGAATTATACAAAAAATAGGGCAAGCTGTAATAACTTCTCAAATTATAAGCACTGTTGATATTTTTTATTATGTTGGTTTTTTCTTTAACAGATTTTTAACACTTTTAGGATTTTATTTAATATATATGATTCCTTCAAGTAAAAAAAGGTCAATTGATTTTTTCTTTAAAATATATTTGATATTCATTGTCTCATTACTAAGCCATAATTTATATTACATTTATCATCTAACTGCATTAATTTTATTGGTCCTAATAATGACTAATTGTTGTATGATATACAGAAAAGAAAAAATACTTAACACTAAAATCTTAATTATCGCCTTTTCATTATTGGCAATGAGTCAAGCAATATTTTTATTTTCAAAACTGAATTATCTTTATGTCACAGCGCAAAGCATTCAATTAGTAAGTTATATAATCTTATTCATACTTATGGTAAAAATATTGAAAAATGGAAAGAAAACGAAGCAGAATGGACATAATGCATGATATGCTAAAAATTACTCGAGATAAAGGCGGAAAAATTAAAAAAACTCATTTAATGTACAAGGCAAATTTATCCCATAAACAAATGAAATTATATCTTGAGGAATTATTCAAAAATAAACTTCTTGAAAGTAAATCTATTGAAATGAAAGAGTTAATTCATATAACCAAAAAAGGCCAGAATTTTTCTATTAAATATACTCAGATTAAGGAATTTGAAAGAACTTTTGGACTTTAATTCTATAAAAATATAAAAACTCTTTTTTATTCTGATTGATATGAAAAAATCTGTAAGACTTTATATTGATGGAACTGTGCAAGAGGTTTTTTTTAGAAGTTTTATCAAAGAAAATGCTGAGAGATATAATGTAAAAGGTTTTACAAGAAATCTCGAAGATGGGAGAATTGAAATTTTTCTGGAAGGAGATAGTAATGATGTAAATAAAGTGATTGAACTTTGTAAAAAAGGACCAAAACATTCTCAAATTAAAAATGTGGAAATAAAGCCAGAAACTTTTCAAAGTTTTAAGAGCTTTAAGGTTTTACATATTTGATGTTGATTATAAAATGAAACTAACAAAAGAGGATAAATCACTAATAAAAAGATTTGATAATTTTAGAAAGAAAAAGTGTGTTTCTGGAAGACATTCAGTGGCAGCAGTATTAGTTTCTAAATCTGGAAAGATCTATGAAGGAACAAGTATGGAATTTGATTGTGGAGTAGGTGTTTGTGCTGAGAGGGCAACATTGTTCAAAATGATGCCTGATGAAAATGAAATAAAAATTATAGTTGCAGGATATAAAGAGAAAATAGGTCCTCCTTGTGGAGCATGTAGAGAGCTAATGTACGAGATGAATAAAAAAAACCTTAATAATACTTGGGTGATTATTTCTAGAACTAAAAAAGTTAAATTAAAAGAACTCTATCCCTATGATTGGCAAAAAGCTTTTGGAAGGAAATAAAAATCTCAAAAAAAATATTAAAAGAAGGTAACAAAAAATGATATACACAAATTCTGATGGAGGTTCAAGAGGAAATCCTGGGCAAGGAGCAATTGGTGTTTTAGTCAGAGAAAATGAAAGCATCCTTACAATGCATAGTGAGAAAATTGGCAATGTGACAAATAATATTGCTGAATATAAAGGTTTGATAAGAGCTCTTGAATTAGCTTCAAAACATACAAAAACAGAACTAACTTGTTTTCTTGATTCTGAATTAGTGGTAAAACAACTTTTAGGAGAATATCAAGTTAAAAACGAAAAACTTCTTCAACTTTTTTTAGAAGTCCAAAAACTTCAAGATAATTTTAAAAAAATAAAATATGTTCATGTTAAAAGAAATGATAATTTTCAGCAAATTGCTGATGTTTTGTTAAATATTGAATTTGATAAAAATGGAAAATAAAAAAGAAAAATTTTTTTGGGCAGATGAAACTGCTGAGAAAATAATTAAAGAAAGAAAAGGAAAAAAGATTTACATTTGTGCATCTGGAATTACTCCTTCTGGAAAAATTCATATTGGAAATTTTAGGGAAATTATAACTACAGATTTAGTTGTTAAAGCTCTTGAAAAAAAAGGAAAAAAAGTTAGATTCATTTATTCGTGGGATGATTTTGACAGATTTAGAAAAGTTCCTTCAAATCTTCCTGAAAACAAGAAGAAAGAATTTGAAAGTTATATTGGAATGCCTCTAAGTGAGATTCCTTCCCCATTTGATAAAAAAAAGAGTTATGCAGAATATTTTGAAAAAGAATTTGAAAAGACCTCTAAAAAAGTTGGAGTAAATCCTGAATTTATATATCAAAATATAATGAACAAAAAACACAAATATGCTCCTTTAATGAAAAAAGCAATTGATAATAGAAAGAAAATTATAAAAATTCTTAATAGATATAGAAAAGAACCACTAAAAGAAAATTGGATGCCTGTTGAAGTTTATTGTAATAAATGTAAAAAAGATTATACTAAAATAAAAAATGTCAAAAACTATGAAATTGAATATGAATGTTCTTGTGGATTTAATGAAAAAATAGATTATAGAAAAAAAGGTTATGTAAAAATGAAGTGGAGAGTTGATTGGCCTGCTCGTTGGCATTATGAAAAAGTTGATTTTGAACCTGGAGGAGCAGACCATTCTGCAGCAGGAGGTTCTTTTGAAACTGGAAAACAAATAATAAAAGAAGTTTATAATGACATTGCACCAGCTTACAATCTTTACGAATGGATTACAGTTAAAGGTATTGCCTTAAAAGACTTCCACAGCTCAAAAGGAAATACTATGAGTATTCAAGAAGTAGAAGATATCTATGAACCTGAAATTTTAAGGTACTTATTTGTGAGCACTCGACCAAATAAAGCATTTCAAATAAGTTTTGATAATGATGTTATAAAAATATATGATGAATTTGATTCTTTGGAAAATAAATATTATGAAGGTTTAGCAAACCCTCAAGAAAAAAGAATTTATGAGTTATCAAAATTAGATATCACTAAAGAAAAGCCAAAAAGAATTAATTTTAGACATTTAATAACATTAGTTCAAACAGGAAAAATTGGAAAATTAAAAGGGATTGAAAAAATAAGATCTGAAAAAGTTGTGAAATGGCTTGAAAAATATGCAGATGATGATATGAAATTTGAAGTGCAAGATAAAGTTAATATAGATTTAACTGAAAAACAAAAACAAGCTTTGGTAGCATTAAAAGAATCTCTTGCAGTTAAAGATTTTAATGAAGATGAACTTTTTAATGAATTTTACAACATATGCAAAGCAGTTGGAATTGAAGGAAAAGAATTTTTTAAAACAGCATATAATATTATCATCAATAAAAATAAAGGTCCAAGATTAGCAAGTTTAATTTTAGCTATTGGAAAAGAAAAAATTATTAAATTGTTAAATCAGATTAAATAAATGGGATTGATTGTAAAAAGTAATATCAAAAAAGTTGTTAAAGAACTTGATAAAGAAAATTCTGTTTCTAGTGTTGCAGAAGAAGTTGGTATGGCTTTGGAAAGGAAAGTTGAAGAGGTTTTAACTGAAGGAATAAAAAGAGCGAAAGCAAATGGAAGAAGAACTCTTCAAGCACGAGATTTATAAATATAACAAGATAAGTATATTTATGGAATTAAAAAGAGGGCATTGGTTTGTTGTATTATTCACATTTTTGTATGTTTTAATTTATGCTATTTATTATTTAAGTATAAAAAATTTTGAATTCTTATGGTATATTTTTGTTTTAGTTTTCTTTTTTGTTTTGATATTTTTTACAATAAATAAAACAAAGTTTGATTATTTGATTCTCTGGGGATTATCAATTTGGGGTCTTTTGCACATGTCCGGAGGTGGATTAGTTATAAATGGAGATGTACTCTATAATTTACAAATAATTCATTTTTTTAATATTGGAGACACTTATATTTTAAAATTTGATCAATTTGTTCATGTATTCGGTTTCTTTATAACATCTTTAGTAGCGTTTCATTTACTTAAAGGACAAATAAAAGTAAAACCTAATTGGACTTTAATTTACATTGCTTCTGCTTTAATTAGTATGGGATTGGGTGTTGTAAATGAAGTTGTAGAATTCATTGCAACAGTAAGTATTAAACAAGTTAATGTCGGAGGATATTATAATACTGCATTAGATTTAATATCAAATGCAGTTGGAGCTTTTTTAGCTATTTTTCTTATGAGATTAAGAAAATAAATTTAATATTTGTAAAATTTAAATAGTTCTTGTAGTTATTCATTCTATGAAAAAAGAGAATAAAGAAAAAATTATGAAGAAAATTAGAGAAGCTGAAAATACAGATAATTATGAGACTTCTTATGATGAAAGGGGAATTCCAACATCAAAGAAAAAATCTAATATTAAAAAGGGAAAATTATCAAAAGCACAAGGGTCAAGATTTGAATTAAAAGTTCGTGGAGAACTAGAATCAAAAGAATGGATTTTAGATAAATGGAATAATAATATTGACTTGGAAGAAAATAAATTAGTGAAAGCAAAAAGAAAATATAATCCATTCAAAAAAATATTAATTATTGGAACAGGATTCCCAGATTTTATTGCATTTAAAAAAATAAATAAAAAAAATTATGATATTATTGGGGTTGAAGTTAAAATGAATGGGATTCTTTCAAAAATAGAAAAAGAAAAATGTGCATGGTATTTAAGAAATAAAATTTTTTCACAAATTTGGATTGCAAAAAAAGGTGAAAAAAGAGGAACAATTGAGTATGATGACTTTCTAGAAAAGTATGGGAAAAAATATAACAAAATTTAAATTAATCTTTTCTTTAATTTATTATGAATAAATTAAAATTATTCTTAGTTTTATTATTAGTAATTAGCATTCCCAATGTTTATTCTTTATGTGAAGAAAATCAAATTAATATAAATACTGCAACAAAAGAAGGATTAGATACTTTGAAAGGAATTGGACCTGTAAAATCAGATGCAATAATGGATGCAAGACCATTTAATTCAGTTGATGAATTAATCAATGTTAAGGGTATTGGAGAAGTAACTTTAAACAACATAAAAGAACAAGGATTGGCTTGTGTTAATGATGAAGAAACAGAAGATATAATGGAAGATGATGAAAATGAAGAACAAACACTGGAAGAAATTTCTGAAGAAGAACCTATCAAAGAAGAAATAATAGAAGAGGTTATACCTCCAACAGAAAATATTAATGTGGAAAATAATGATTTTAATATTAAAACTTCAATCATAAAATTAACCCCAAAAACTATAAAAAGCGAAGAAAATATTGAAACTTCAAACAAGAATAATTATGCAATTTATGGTTTTGTAGTTTTTTGTATTTTGCTCATATCTTTGTTTTTATTAAAAAGAAAAAAATTCAAAAATGAATTCAATTGAAGAAACAAAAGGAATGAATGTGGTAATAATAGTTGAAGTTATAGGTAAACCTCCTGAACATCTTATTGAAACTTTGGAAAATATAACAAAACAAATTGATGAGGAAAAAGGAGTTGTTGTTAAAGGTAAAAAAATAAATGAGCCAACATTAATGAAAGATAGTAAAGAATTTTATACTAGTTTTGCTGAAATTGAATTAGAAGTTGAAGAAATTACACAATTAGTAATTTTAATGTTTAAGTATATGCCTGCGCATGTTGAAATTGTTTCTCCAGAATTAATTGCATTAACAAATAATAGTTGGAGTGATATTTTAAGTGAACTTTCAAGAAGACTTCATGGTTATGATGAAGTAGCAAGGGTTGTTCAAGTAGAAAAAGGAATTTTAGAAAAAAAGCTTAGAGAAGTTTTGGAAAATAAAAATGATAAATCAAAAAAAGCTCAAAAAAAGAAAGTTAAGAAAAAATAATTATTTCCTCTTCAAAATTTTCATTAATCTTGTTACATTTTCTACTTTTTTATACTTCTTCAAATAAAACCATATAACAAAAATAATAACTCCAAAAAGCAATGACCATCCAATTATCTTTCCTACTGAACTTTCCTTTTCTTCTTGACAAGTTCCAATACAACAAACTCCATCTGCCGTATAGTTAATATTTCCCCCACATTTTTGGTTCTCTCCACAAATTTTTCCATTTAACTCTGAACAAGTTTGGGAACTCACAAAATTCTCTTCTCCTTCTAAAGGAATACCATCTTCTGAAAGAATATTATCTTCTAAAAAGATATCATTTTCTAAAGGAATGTAATCTTCTAAAAAATTCAGAAAAACAGAGGCATGAGTATGCAATTCATTATCAGATGTTTCTGCTGTTATCTGACCTTCAATTGATCTTTCTTCCTCACTAGATAAAATAAAAAGTTTAATTTTTTTACTGGAATTATAATCAAGTTCATCTATTTCATCTATTGAAAGAGAAACATAAGGAAGCAATGAATCTGAGATTTTCAATGATATATTTTCAATTTCAGTTTCTCCGATATTACTAAGATAAATAATCTTTGTTGTATTTGAATCTGTCACCATAGAAATATTAATTTCAGATAACTCAAATCTAAAATTTTTCTGTTCTTGTTTTTCGTTTTCTTCTTTTGAAAAAACATAAATCATAATTTCATATTTTAGATTTTCATTACTTAATTCAATCGCACTTAATCCTTCAAAATCCTCAACATTAAAATTTATTTTTTTAGTTTCTCTAGAATTTAAGATAATTGAATCTCCATCTTCTACACCATCATTAAATAAAGATGAGAAAAAACCCCCACTAACAGATTTATTTGACGCTTTAAAATCGACTTTAATTTCATAATCTTGTAAATTTTTAATTTCAATAAAAAAATCTTCTCCTGTTATTACAAAACTTTTATCTATTGAAAAATTAGCGAAGTTTTCATTTATCGTGAAATTCTTTGTAATATCTTCTTCAATAATTTGATTTCCTTGAAAATATTTTGCATTTTCTATAACAATTGAATAATCATTTGGAGATTTATCAAAAAGATTTGCATAAACATGAAACTCATTATTTATTTTTGCAACAAAAGGAATAATTGAAGTTCTAACATGTCCTCTATAAAAAATCACATTTTCTTCAGAAATTGCTTCAAAAAAATCCCCTGAAATTATGGCAATCAGTGTTTCTCCTTGACTAAAATTATCTTTCATATCAATTTCAACTGCAGAAATAATTGGAAACAAAAACAAAACTAAAAAGATAATTAATATTTTTTTCATAAATAAAGAAAGAAAAAGATGTTTAAAAATTTATTTTTAATTACTTGCCCATTTCTTTCAGTTTTTTAAGAACCTCATCAACTTCTCCTTGAGATTTTGCTCTTGGCATTCTTCTTAAAGGTCTTTTTCCAGCTTGATGAGTTCTTCTTGGCATTACCCTTCTTAATGGAAATCCTCCTGGAGGGGGTGTTCCAGGACCTATTGGTGTTTGTGATGAAGCAGAACTTCCTTTATTTCTACTAAATTTACTAAACTTTGATTTTATTCTAAGCCAATAAGGTCTTAATTTATCTCTAAAAATTATTCCTAAAACAACCAATACAATTAAGAAAAATAATATCCAAACCCATAAATAACTTTTTCCTGCTTCACTTGTTTTTCCAACACAACAAATATCACTGCTGAAATCACAAGATTCAGAAATCTCTTTTTCACTATCAAGACAATTATTAATTCTACAAGTTCCTTCAGCTACTTCACATTGTGAAAAAGAAGTACTTGAAGTTGTATCTTGTGACTCTTGACACACACCACTTAAACAACATGCTTGTCCATGACTTAAGTCAGATGAACTAACTTCCAATGAGCCTGTTCCAATACAATTTTGGTTTGAATTACAAATTTCTCCACCTCTTTCTGAACATGTCTCTAAAATTATTCCTTCACTACAACATACAAATGCACCTGAACAATCATAACCTGAAAGAACTCCACCAGCACAATTTATTTGGGAAACACATGAATAACCTGAATTTTCACAATCAAGATTATCAAGATCAGAGATTCCTCCAGAACCTGATGAATCATTGGATGAAGTGCTAGATGAAACTGTATTGGATGAAGTACCAGATGAAGTTATCCTGGGAGAAATTGTATATAAAAGAAATGCTGTATTTTTTATATTTCCAGAATCCCAACAACCATCATCACCTTGCACATCATTAAAAAGCCATTCAATAGAATCTTGTTTTTGTAATGGTTCTTCATATCTAAATGCGCTTAAAGTTAAAGCAGTACCATAATATTTATTATTTAAAGCGACCCACCACTTGCTACTTATTTGTTTACCCAATAATTGGTTTTTGAATTCAGATTTGCCTGTTAAGAAATATAAAAAAGATTCTGGAAGTAAATTTTCATGATCTTCTGTAAAAGTTGTTAAATAAGAAATGTATAAATCAGTATCACTTTTCAATGCATTTAAAGCAAGAACCGCCCATAATGTTCCTTCATAATCACAACCATTTTCCCCAAAACAAAAGGATTCAACTTTTTCTTCTGTTGTACCTTCTGCAGAAGCTGAGCTTGTTTTTTCTGAAACATAAATTGTATCATCTCCTTGTTTTTGATATAAAAGAGTTGTTAAAAACTGCTTATCACATGAAATTGTAAAATCTTCATCATAACAATTAGAAGAAACTCCAATCCAATAACCATTTGCTGAAGATGAAAGGCAATTTCCTCCAGATACAAAATTTATTGTTTTGTCTTCATTAATCTCAATCTGATTAGAACTTGAATAACTCACAGTGCACGAAGTTGCTTCAGGACTTTCAATTTCCAAAAACCAGTCAATTCCTGTTGTAGTTCTGTTTTTTTCAAAAAGCCATTCTTCTGCTTCTGTAGAATCTGAATTAGATTCTTTTAATCCAAGAATTACTTGTGCAGTGTATTTAATATCTGATTTATATTTTGCATCATCTAAAACTTCTGCTTTACATTTTCCTGTTGCTAAGAAAGAAAAAACTTTTTCTTCTGATGCTAAATTATCACATTCTTTGTCATCTATTTTTTCTTCAAGACATGAATGTGCCTTGTCAATTTTACAATCATTATCTTCACAAACAATTTCTTCTGCAATTACAAAAGATGCAAAAAACATTACTATAAAAATACTCAATAAAAACACTTGTTTTTTCATTTAAGAATAAACTAATCTTTGTTTTTAAAATTTCTTATTTTTTATTAGTCTTAAGATTTTTCTTAATAACATAATTTACAGGATTTTTATATCTCATTTCTTCTTCTGTTGGAATAATACCAATTCCTTTGTAATAATCTTTATCAAAATTTGGTGGAGGAATTACTTTATTTCTATAACCCCATAAAAGCTGAGATTTTATATAACCCTCTTTTAATGGAATTTTGTTTTTTTTATTCCATTCATAAATTCTTTTTTCTAATTCATCTTTATCCATTCCAACTGAGCGGAATAAATTTAAAAGAATAAATAAAGCCCTTTTTCTCCCATCATCTAATCCTTTAAGAATTTTCTGAATACTTGGAGGAAAATTTTTATCAGATAAATTTTCTAATTTAACTGGTTTAAAGTCGAATTTTTTTTCATAATCTTTTTTATCATCTTCCTTGTACCAATCAAGAGCTTGTATCAAAAGTTCAGAAGCTTCTCCTTCTCTATTATTTGGCATAAAATCTCTAACTTTTACTTTTACAAAATTTGCATCTTTTGGCTGGAAATCAGAAATTTCTTCATGAGATAAAACAACACTTGCAAGTGCAGTCTTTTCATGCAAAGAATAAGGCATTCTAAATAAATGCCTTGGAGAAACTAAGATGATATCCAAACCCATTAAATCATATAAATCAATTTCAATTGATTTAGAGAAATTATCTGGATTTTTTTCAGAAGTAATTTTACATTTTAAACATTCATAAACAATTTTTTGATCTTTTATCTTAAATTTTGATGTGCAATGAGAACATCTAAATTCTTTCTTATCTCCAATTTCAAGTTTTCTTTGCTCTCCAATATTACATTTATCGCAAAAAAGATTTGTTAAATTATATTCTCTTGTTATTTCATTACATTCATTACATTTAATTCCTCTTTTTATATTCACATCCTTAAATTGTTTATAGAAATCTTCTGGTAAAGATTCTTTCAAAATCTTTTCAGAACAAAATCTTATGTATGATATTACTTTTCTTGGGAGTTCTGGAAATAATTCATGTGTTTTAACTCCTCTTAACTCTTTAGGAAAAGCTTTCCAAGGAATTAAAATATGCCACCCTTTAGAACCAGAGAATTTTAATCCTATGTTTTTTATTCCATGATTATTAATTACTTTAATAACAGCTTCAGCAGCTAATTTACTATAATCAAACCATTTGCAGTCAATATCTATTAACAAATCCCATCCAATTCTTAATTCATTTAATTGTTTTTCATTCATTCCTGTTTTAATATTCAAAGGATCATCCCAAAGTTCTTCTGAACAATGAAATGAAGTTGCTCCTTTTTTTACAAGCTCAAAAATATCTCCTTTATACTGAAAAGAATCAGGTCTTTTTCCAAAACCTTCAAAGTATTGTGGTGAAATCTCTCTGTTTTCTGAAAATTCAAAAATTGCCTTTTGAATATCTGGTCTTGAATAATATAAGTGGGTTATTTTCCTAATTCTATTTTCTTTCAAGGATTTTTGCTCCATAAAAAACAATAAAGTGAAATATTTATATAATTTCCTTATACTCGAGAATAGCAATACTTAAAAGTAAATTTATTTTTCCATTACAATGCTTGTAAAATTAGAAAATCCTGTGTTATTGACAAAAGTTGTGGAAATTATTTCAGAATTAGTTGCAGAAGTAAGAATAAAAATTAATGAAGAAGAAATGAGTATTAGCGCTATGGATCCTGCTAATGTTGCAATGGTTGGTTTTAAAATTTCAAAAAATGCATTTTCACAATACGAAGTTAGTAAAGAAATTTTAGGAATTAATTTAGAAGATTTGAAAAGGATTTTAAAGAGATGTGGTGCGGGAAGTTCGTTGATTTTAGAAAAAGAAGAAAATCTGTTAAAAATTCAAATTAATGATAGAATCAAAAGAAATTTTACATTGAACCTAATTGATGTTGAAAGTGAAGATATAGATTTTAAAGAAAAAATATCAAATATGGAATTTAGTTCTTTAGTTGAATTAAACTCTAGTGATTTAATTTCTTCAATTGAAGATTGTGGAATTGTTGCTGAATCTTGTTCTTTTATAATTAAAGATGAAAAATTTGTAATTGAAGCAAAATCATTAAATTCTGCAATGTCTGAATTTTCAGGAGAAGATGTAAAAATACAAGCAGAAAATTGTAAAGCAAAATATAGTTTAGAATATTTACAAAAATTTATGAAAAGTGCAAAACTTTCTGAAAAATCAATTCTACATTTTGCAGAAGATCATCCATTGAAAATTGATTTTAAAAGTCAAGATATGGAACTTAATTTTATTCTTGCTCCAAGAGTTGAAAACGAAGATTAATATTCCTTATAATTTTCAAAAACATTTATATATTGTTTTTCTCTAATATCACTAAGTATACTTTATATTAAAAAGTAATACTAAATATTACTATGAAAAAAAGAATTTCTGCAACAATAGATGAAAAAACATTAAAAATCATAAATGAGAAGTTGAAAAATGAAGATTATAGAAACAAATCACATATAATTGAAGAAGCAATTAAACAATTAAAAAATAAAAAATGATTTTAAAAGAAAAAAAAGGGCAAGTAACTATTTTTATTATTGTTGGAATAATTTTAATTGGTATAATTCTTTTATTTTTTGCTTTTAGAAGTGGAATTATTGAAGATATTACGAAAAAACCAGAAGAAAATCCAGAAGCTTTTCTCAAAATATGTATGGAAGATAAATTAAAAGAAGCAATTAAAATAGTTGGGTTAAAAGGAGGCTATCCTGATAATGAACTTTCAATTAATTTCAAATTTGGAAATGAAGATTACCACAATATTACTTATTTATGCTATCAGCAAGGAAACTATCTTCCATGTATTAATCAAAAACCAAATTTCATGAATGATTTAAAAGAAGAAATAAAAAATTATATTTCAGAAGATATTGAAAATTGTTTTAATGAGGTGTCTTCTTTATTTAAGGATAAAGGTTATACTATAAATTCAAATTATGAAGATGCTGTCATTGAAATAATTCCAAAAAGAGTTTTTATTCAAACAGATTCTGAAATCATTCTTACTAAAGGCGGTGAAACAACAAGGCAAGAAGATTTCAAAATTGAAATTCCAAGTAGGTTATATGAACTTTCATTTATAATTCAAGAAATTGTTAATCAAGAAGCAAGATTTTGTTATGCAGAAATTTCAGGAATTATGTTAATTTATCCTGAATTTTCTATTGATAAATTCAAAACAGGAGAATCAACAAATATCTATACTTTAATTCACAAAAAAAGTGAGGAAAAATTCAGGTTCGCTATTAGAAGCTGTGTGATTCCTACAGGAATGATTTAAATGAAAACAAAACAAAAAAACAAAGAATTGAAATTTATTTTTTTAGTGGTAATTCAAATTTTATTGCTATTAAATACTGTTGTAGCTGAAAGTTATTTTATAGATGAAACAAATTTCTTTGATAGAAATGTTGTAACAGAAAATCAAAAAATATCATTCCCAGAATTAGCAGGATTTTTATCATGGTTTTTTTCAATTAAAGAAATTGGAATAGTTTCAGCTCAAGGAGAAGAATTTAATTGTTGTGCCAGAACAAATAATGGAGCAATTTGTCAAAACATTCCTTCTAATTTTGATTCTTCAAGTCCTGATAGTTGTGCAAATCCTTTACCAACAAGTTGTCAGGAAACTTCTATATGTGAAATAGGGACTTGTGTTTTTAATGAAGGAGAAATTTGTTCTGCAAATTCTCCAAGAGAAGAATGTGAAAATGAAGGTGGGGTTTTCACTCAGCAAGAAATTAATGAAGTTTTGTCTTGTATAAAAGGAGCATGTGTAGTTGGGAGTGAGATTCAATTTACAACAAAAAAGCAATGTGAATTATTATCTACTTCAGCTGGCTTGGAAATAGATTTCAGAGAAGGATTAACTGAATTGGATTTTTCAGACATTGGTAGAAATTTGAAAAAAGGATCATGTGTTTTACAAGGTGGAAATTGTAGGTTTGGAACATGGAGTGAATGTGAAAGCATGGATGGAAAGTTTTATGAAAATTATCTTTGCACAAATTTAAATCTTGAAACTAGTTGTGAACCAAGTGAAGAAACAACTTGTTTTGATGATAAAGTTTACTTTACAGATAGTTGTGGGAATTTGGCAAATGTTTATGATTCTGGAAAAGTAAATGCTGAAGAAAATCCTGAATATTGGAATAAAGTTTCTAATCCAGAATGTGTAGTGGATGTTGAAGATTCTGAAACAATTAAAAGTTGTGGAAATTGTAATGTTTTTTCAAGTACACAATGTTCTGAATCAGAATCAGGAAAAGAAACAGATTATGGAGATTATTTTTGTAAAGATTTGAGATGTATTGATGAAAAAGGTAATGAAAGAAAAAACGGGGAAAAGTGGTGTGTTTATGATTCTTATATTGGTGATGGAAAAGACCCTGCAGGAAGTGAGCATTGGCTTGCATCTTGTAATAATGGAGATTTAGAAGTTGACTTGTGTGGAAATGCAAGAGGGCAAATTTGCGCACAACATGTGATTGAAGAATCAGGAATTGTCCATATTGTCGAGGTAAATATGGATGAATTTAGTAGCGGGTATAG
>CEPZ01011712.1_pt1 | contig 19844 bp, 19 predicted proteins | sample 530461 | NCBI WGS metagenome assembly CEPZ01 (sample SAMEA2620106, study PRJEB7988) | marine metagenome | isolation source: saline water (ENVO:00002010), including
AGAGATTACAGTTGTTTATGATAATGACAAGGCGGGTAAAGATGGATCAGCGAAACTTTCTAAGGTACTGAATAGAAGATTCCCAAAGACAACTATCAGGATTGCAGAATTGAAAGGCAAAGGTGAGGATATCACCGACTTCTTTCAAGATGGAACGGCTGAAGGTTTTCAGAAAGTCTTATCCAGTGCGAAGAAAATCAAACCTCCAGTAAATCCCAACACACCGAAACCGTTCAAGCTCATTACAGGGTCTAAGTTCATGAACAAGAAAATTGAATATCATTCTCCTTTAGTTCTTGAGCTGATCCCCTACAATTCCCTTGTTTGTATTGCTGGTCATTCTGGAGTTGGAAAATCTGTTTTTGTTCACCAGCTGGGACTTTGTATGGCTTTAGGAGTTAAAGAATATGTAGGTTTCAAAATCACAAAACCTTCCCGTGTTCTCTATCTCAATTTTGAGATCAATGAGCAGGAACTTCACACGAGACACCAGCAATTCATTGAAAATATGGATACGACTAACTACAAAGGGGATTTAGACAATTTTGTTCTCAATAGCTATGACAAAGGTTTGAATCTGTTTCAAGATACATGGGAAAGAATAAAAGCTACACTTGAAGTTGCCTCACCTCCGTTTGATATGGTCATAGTGGACAATCTAACTACAAGCACTGACATAGATGACGAAAGGAATCACAGGTTGAAACCATTTCTTCAGAAGGTTTGTAGTGTGAGAGACCTTTTCAATGCTACTGTTTTGATAGTACATCACCAAAGACAACAAAACTTGGAAGAAAAACAACTCTATCTATCACAGGTAAAGGGTGGTTCAATCTTTACTAACACTATGGAAATGGTAGGTCAAATGGCAAGGTCTGAACGTGATGAAAGTATAACTATCTTCAAACTCACAAAAACACGTGGAATTAAGGACTCAAAACTATATCAAGTACCTCTCGGATTACGATACAATGACGAAACAAACTGGTTTGAATATATCGGTATCATGAATGAACAGAAACACCTTGAAAAGCCAAAGAAGACAGACAGAGACAAGGCTCTTGAATCCATGCCTGAGAACTTTGAAACAAAGCAGTTTGTAGGAGTAGTTCAGAGATTTGACTACACTGAAAAGACAGCATTCAACTGGCTCAGGACACTTGTAAAACGGGGTGAAATCACAAACCCCCATCATGGTTATTATGAAAAGGTTAAAAAGTATTGATGGGGGAGTCTTTATACTTCAGTTTTCTTTCAGTTTCCGAGGGGGAGTAAAATGAACTTATCTTCTTATGATTATCTTTCAGTATTCATTAATTCTTACAGTTTAGCTACCAAACTGAAAGGTTACTGTAAAATGAACCCCCCCCCACCTTTTCACCTTCACCGATTGCACTTTCACCAGTGCAACGGCTCAGGAGGCAGGTGGATCACTTGATAGTGAGAGGGTCAGAGATATCCGTCAATCTGATATCCGTTCTATTGATTTATGAAGTCTGGAGGTAAATAAATGGCTAAAACATATGCAGTAGAAGACTGCTGGGAGCTTTCCATTTTCGCTTTGAAATCAGATGGATACATGGATGGTTTTAAATCAGGAGTCTATTCTTGGTATCGCTACGGTAGGAAAGATGGTAGCATTGGCATTGCCGTTGACATGGAAAGACTTTTTGTTAATCTAAAATACACTGAGAAAAATTACTATGAGGAAGAAAAGGATCTGGATTACAAGATCCATATAAAAGAATCAGCACCTCATTTCGGAGGTATTCGGTACTGGTTCAAATGTCCTCTTGTAGGTTGCCGTACTGAGAAAGTGGCGAAGCTCTACCTCCCGCCTTTTCAAACTTATTTCGGTTGCCGTAAATGCTACGGCTTGCAATACCAATCAAGCAGAAAGAGCGGGTCATGGGGAGCAAAATTCGACAAGCTTCTGGATCAGCTTGACACTGGAGATGACTCAGCTGGTCATGAGGCTATGGCTATGCTGAATACATTGAAACTAAAATAAACATAGGAGATCACATGACAACAGAAAAGCAGATAGAAGCAAACAGAAAGAACGCTCTCAAGGGTGGAGTCAAGACCCAGGAGGGTAAGGATATCGTAAAATACAACGCTGAAAAGCACCAAATTCTCAGGGAAACGTTATTTGATGACGAACAGCCAGTATTTGATCAGCTGGCTCAAAGGTACTATGACGAATACAAACCTGAGACTCAGATTGAGGAAACACTCATTCAGAGAATTGTCTTCAATACTATTCAGCTTCACCGTTGCTCAATGGCTCAAAGTCGTAGCTTAATATCTCTTGAAGATAGATACAATGCATCCAACACACCTGAGTTTTACTGGCACTGGAATAACGGCGGGGTTGGTGGCGGAGGTTACAGTCTTATTCTGCGATACGAGACTAATCTTGAAAACAGAATCTACAAAGCACTGAATCAGCTTGACAAGTTGCAGCGTAGAAAGCGGGGTGAAGTTATCCCTTCCTTTGAGGTCAATCTGAAAGACTGAGAAATGGTTTCGTTTTGTAAATCTTAAAGTAAAATCATGAGAGCAAAAGCAAACAGAATAAGCGATAAAAACAGCAAAGAATCCCTCAGAGAGAGCTTCCTTTCACCCCTACCGAAAAGCAGATCAGCAAGGGTTGTCATGTATTCGGTGAAGACTGTTTTCATGTCTCTAAATATACGAATCCTCTTGACTCTGGAAAACTGCAAATACATTGAAGAATCAATGAAAATGAGCTAAATTTAGTTGCTTATGAAACACAATAATCACTTCGTAATAAATCCCCTACAACAGGAGAGTAACCGTGAGGTCTCTACCGCTAATTGTGTGCGGATAAGCCCTGTGGTAGGGGTGTTTAGTAATGAGGTGATATAATGGCTACACTAAGAGAAAGAAGAGGAAAGTGGTATGCTCGTATACAGTGGAGAAGTTCTATCGGTAAAATGATGGAGAAATCAATACCATTACGTACAGATTCGAAAGTAGCCGCTCTTGTTCGTTTAGGATCAGTTAATAAGGTTGAAGACGATATCAAGGATGGAATAAAGTTCTCCTTTCCCTGGCAAAATGATGAGCGAGTAAATAAGGTCGTGAGATATGAATTGAGTAGTTCTATCAACGAATATCTTGCTTACTTAAGTTGTAACGGAGCAAAACCAACCACTGTTGAGAGGGCTCAATATTGCTTAAATAACCTAAAAAATGTGCTTGGTGAAAAATATCCAATAGAGACAATAAGTACGACACAGATTGAGCGGTTTAAAGCATATTACAAAGGACGATTAACAGATAATGGTATCAATATCAATCTTACACGTATTCGGGCTTTTGTAAACTGGCTTGCCGACACTAAAGGTATCTTAACAATTGCTCCTAAAGTACAGTTGATCAAAGTACCAAAACACCCTCCAAGATACCTTACAGAAACGGATGTATCATCTATACTCAAGCTTGATTGGTTAGATGGTCATTATAAAGATGTGTTTCGAGTATATTGGGAAACAGGTGCACGATTGAGAGAGTTATTCAATGGTGAAATAGATGGTAGATGGTTGGTAGTAGATGCCGAAGATAGTAAGAGCGGTATACCACGTGAGGTTCTACTTCAACAACATCATATCCCCGTAGTTATTGAGATGCATCGTCGCTGTCATAAGACAAAGGCTCAATTCAATACGTTCACACTTTATTATAGTAAAATGTTCAAGAAAACAGCTATCGCTATTGGCAGGGAAGATCTCCACTTCCACAATCTTCGAGATACGTACGCAATAATGCGATATCTTGAGACGAGAGATATCTATCAAGTATCTAAAGAACTTGGGCATTCATCCGTGAAAGTAACTGAGAAATATACTCATTTCAGGTTACGCCGCTTGGAGGAAGATTTTCCCTCAATTGGTCAATATGCAAACAATAAGAAAAAGGGAAATATCCCCTTGAAGGACACGAAAATGAAGGACACAAATCACAGAATATTGTTATATTCAGAGGAGAAATAGTGGATAAGTCACCGCACTCATAATGCGTAGGTTCCAGGTTCGAATCCTGGAGGGCCCACAACAAATTTTCAATTGATTATTTTTTATTGACTATTGTTAAGTTCTGACACAAGAGCAATCGAAATGAAATTAACTGAATTTTATAAAACTCTTCTTACCTTACTCTTCTCCTGCATGCTTCTTTGTGCATCAGACCCAACTCAAGGAGCCAAATATCTCCGTGGATCTGGTAAAATAGACTTCGGTATGAACTCTAAAGATGTAATTGCATCATATCCAGACTTAAAACCTCAAGTTGAGAAGAGGGACAATCTTACAATTCTGGAATTCCAGGAGGTTCCGAGAAAAAAGAGACTGATAGATAAATTGAGAATATTTTTTGTCAATAGTGAAGGGGTATTCTGGATCGAAGAACAATTCTTCCTTAAATGGGATCTGCAGAAGGAAAATATCACCAATTTGGAAAATCATCAGAGAGTATTTCAAAAAATTATGGGTCAGCTACGAAAAAAATATGGGCAAGAAAACCTAGCAGAACCAGCGGAATTTGATCAGAGAGTTGTTGAATACGATTTTGTTACAGCCGTGTGGCAATTCGAAAATAACCGCTGGATACATGTTATTTTTGAGCCTCAAGACTGGACTGTTTATCCAGAAATAAATAAAATAATAGTAATATATAGAGACTCCGAGCTGGATCCGCGTAAAACATTCTCCTACTAACCCTCAGGTTCTGAATTTTCTAACTTCCTAATTAGTTCAAAACGGTAAATCCCGGTATTGTGTCCATCTCCCCAAAATGACTGCAACACGTAATAACCCACCGGTCTAAGATTAATCAATTGATAGCTAGATCAGACATGTTCCCCCTCCTTGTTTACTCCGAATTATTCCGTTAAATTTGCTTCGCTTATTTACAAAGTAGTAAAGGTTTTGGGTCCGTAGCTCAGTTGGTCAGAGCGCTACGTTCACATCGTAGAAGTCGCAGGTTCAAGTCCTGCTGGGCCCACATAATGAAACAGATCAATAATACTTTAAAGCAAATGTTAAAGGATACTCAAAACAATCCCTACTTAGCTCTTAAGGAGTGGGTTGAATAAACCCTAAAGGACATGGAATTGTCACACGAATCCAGTCCTTACAAAGACCGAACAGACAACATGCACCTATGGGTGCATTTTTTTATGGAGAGATAAAATGACAACAATAAACTCACTAGTTCAACTACAAGATATTGACTCTCAACTGATGAATCTTAAGGAACTTCAAGGTGACCTTCCTTCAAAAGTAGAAGATTTATCGTTTCGACTTGAAGAACTCAAAAGTTCTATTCATGCAGCAAAAACAAGAATAGCAGAAATAGATGCTGAAATTCGACAATTAGAAGGTCATGAGAGTGATCGAAGAACAAAAGTTGATAAACTACGTGATCAACTCTATCTAGTAAAGACCAACCGGGAATACGATGCGTTGATGAGTGAGATTGATCATTTGGAAGAAGAAATAGACACTGAAGAAAACCGTGAACTAGATCTAATGCAGGAAAAAGAGCAATTAGAAGAGCAGTTGAAATTTGATGAATCTCAAATAGGTGAACTTGATGTTCAATTAAAAACCCAAGCAGGAGAATTAGAGAAAAGAGTTGCCAGCTCCAAGGAAGAAGAGATACGCCTATCTCAAGATAGAGAAGAAATACTACCAACCATCGAATCAAGATTTATTTCTAAGTATGATCGCGTAAGACAAGCGAAAAATGGTATTGCAGTGGTTCCCATTGTAAATCACAGTTGCGGTGGTTGCCATTCGAAAATTACACCTCAGCATGAGACTGAAGTTCGTAAAGGCGAAAGTATTAAGCAGTGTTCAACTTGTCGAAGAATTCTTCACTGGATCAACACTGCTTAAGTGTAAATTCGGACAGTCAGTTAACTGTTAAATGATATTTGATAATGGAGCCGGTCGGGTGATCGCTCCGATAATTGGAGAGGAAAGTCCGAACACCGCAGAGCAGGATGCCTCCTAACGGGAGGGATTTCGATCCGCCAGCTGGCGGATGGGATACGGCAAGTGCAACAGAAAGTAGACTACCTCGACACTCGTGTTGGGGAAAAGGTGAAACGGTGGTGTAAGAGACCACCAGTTCTGGTGGAAACATCAGAAGCTGGGTAAACCCCATTCGGTGCAAGATCAAGCAGCTCCGAGATGTTGCTCGCATCATTATAAGGAGCGGGTAGATCGCGTGAACCCGATCGTGAGGTCGAGTCCAGATGAATGATCACCGTCCGTCAACCGGCGGATACAGAATTCGGCTTATAGACCGGCTCCAATATTTCTCTTCAATATGTCCACTTGGAAGATAAAAAAACCTGATCCTCAACTCGTCTCCCTAATTCAACAGGAATTCAACTGCTCGCACATTATAGCGAACGTTATGGCTAACCGAAATATCCTTTCAAAAGAAGAAGCTCAAAAGTTCTTTTCCCCCACACTTGAAAGTTTGCACGATCCGTTTCTCATGCAAGATATGGATAAAGCAGCTGATCGTCTGGCTGATTGCATTAAAAACAGACAGAATATTCTGGTATTTGGTGACTACGATGTGGATGGAACTACAGGCGCTTCAACTCTTGGGTTGTTCATAAACTCTGCTGGCGGTAACTCGGAGGTTTACGTCCCAGATCGGGAAACCGAAGGATATGGATTGTCTACCCAAGGTGTAGATAGGGCTGAAAAAATAGGTGCCGAACTTATCATCACTAGTGATTGTGGTATTACCGGTCATGATTCTGTGGATTATGCCAACTCAAGAGATATAGATGTCATTATAACTGATCATCATATGCCGAGTCCTGAACTCCCTGAAGCCTATGCAATCCTAAATCCCAAGCGAAATGATTGCTCCTATCCATTCAAAGGCCTTTGCGGAGGTGGTGTTACTTTTAAACTGGCTGAAGCTGTAGCAAAATTACTGGAAATAAATACTGAACTTGTCTACAGCCATTTAGATCTGATTACGCTCGGTACATCAGCAGATTTAGTCCCCATACTGGATGAGAATCGAGTCATTGTGCATCACGGTCTTAAATCTCTCGAAAAAACTGAAAAGCCGGGCCTGCATGCACTTCTCCAAGTGAGCAACCTTTTGGAAAAGGAGCTAACGGTTGGACGACTAATTTTCGGGGTAGCTCCTCGAATAAATGCAGCCGGAAGACTAGGTGATGCCAATCGGGCTGTGTCGCTTTTTTCCACTGATAATCCCATAGAGGCGGCAGAAATCGCCAGAGATTTAGACGAGGAAAATCGAAACCGACAAGATATTCAGCAGACCATCATTGACGAAGCACTCCTGAAGGTAAACTCAGAATGTGACCTACAGAATGAGAATGCTATCGTTCTATGGGAAGAAGGTTGGCATCAAGGCGTTATAGGAATTGTTGCTTCTCGCATCAAAGAGGAATTTCACCGGCCTACAGTCATTATTGCTATGGAAAATGGTGTAGGCAAAGGCTCTGCAAGGAGTATCTACAATTTTGACCTCTACGAAAATTTAACAAACTGTGCTGGGCATCTTGACGGTTTCGGCGGGCATCCCATGGCAGCAGGGATGACCATTTCAAAATCCAATCTACCTCTTTTCAGGGATTCTTTTATTACCCTTGCCAACAATGCCCTTTCTGACTCAGATTTAGTTGGTACTCTTACCATCGAAGCAGAAATGAAACTGAGTGATATAAATGGAAGATTTATGGAATTTCTAAAAAAACTGGCACCTTTTGGTCCAGGCAATATGCGGCCGCAATTCGTTTCTCGTAAAGTAGAAATTGCCGGAAAGCCACGTTTGGTAGGTAACGGCGATCATCTTAAATTCAGGGCAAAGCAAAATAGTAAGGCTTTCGATGCCATTGCCTTCAATATGGGAAAACATTACTCAGATCTTCTAAGTGGAAAACCGTTCGATCTCGCTTTCGTAGTTGAGGAAAATGAATGGCAAGGCCGGAAATCAATTCAACTGAATATCCGTGATATTAAGTTGCGAGGAGGTTTGACTTGAAAATCACTAAGATCACAGGTATTGGTCACTACGTACCGGAAAATGTTGTCACCAATGCTGATATGGAAAAAATTATGGATACATCGGATGAGTGGATTACTACTCGCACTGGCATCAAGGAACGACGGCATGTGGTTGATGAAACCACATCGGACCTCGGCGTTAAGGCGGCAGAGAAAGCTCTCATCATGGCGAGGATAGATCCAAAAGATATAGATCTGATTATTTTCTCCACAATTTCATCAGACCATTACTTCCCCGGATGTGCTACTCAAATTCAGGATAGAATGGGGATGAAAAACATTGGGGCTTTCGACCTAAAAGCTGCGTGTTCAGGCTTTATCTATGGCCTGAGTGTAGCAGACCAATTCATCAAATCCGGCGTACATGAAAGAATCCTATTAGTAGGTGCTGAAGCACAGAGTGTTGCGATTAAATTTGATTCTGAGCACCGCGATTTAGCCGTCCTATTCGGTGATGGTGCAGGAGCAGTGGTCCTCCAGCCTAGCGATGATGATACAGGAGTTCTTTCTACTCACCTTCATTCAGATGGATCTCATGTAGAAGATCTCTGGATGCCTGCACCCGGCAGCAGTTTTAGACCCTTTATTTCCAAGGAAATAATCGATGATGAAATGCATATTCCATACATGAATGGTCGAGAAGTTTTTAAAAATGCTTCCATCCGTTTCCCTGAGGTCATTCAAGAAGCATTAAAACATAACAATCTTGCTCTGGAAGATATAAAACTCATCATTCCTCATCAGGCTAATCTGCGAATTTCTCAAATGGTTGCCAAACGACTTGGAGTAGCATTAGAAAAAATTTACAGTAACATTCACAGATACGGTAATACAACTGCTGCTTCTATCCCTATAGCTATGTCGGAAGCTCTGGATGAAGGGAAATTCAGCCAAGGGGACACTATTATCTTAGCGGCCTTCGGATCTGGATTTACATGGGCATCCGCTGCAATCAAGTGGTAGAGCTCTTTCATTGCGGAACATAAGGTTGGACGGTAAATTATCAATCTATTGATAACACAATCTTCAATGCTGGTATGATCGACCTACTTTTTACTGATGAGCATCTGATGCTCCGCGAAATGGTTCGGGAATTTGCCGCCAATGAAGTGGAACCTTTGGCTGCTGAGCTGGATCACGAGGCGCGGTTCCCCAGCGAAATCATAGAAAAGATGGCCGAGCTGGGACTCATGGGAATTCCTATCCCTGAGAAATACGGTGGTGCCGGGATGGACTTCGTTGCTTATATCACTGCTGTTTACGAATTAGGTAAAGTATGTGCTTCAACTGCCATTACAATGGCCGCTCACACATCTCTTGGGACGACACCGATCCTATTAGCTGGGTCAGAAGAACAAAAAGAAAAGTATCTGCCGCGTCTTGCCTCAGGAGACATTATTGGCGCCTTTGGACTAACAGAACCGGAAGCCGGAAGTGACGCTGGCGCAACCAAAACTACAGCTGTTCTTGATGGCGATGAATGGATTATCAACGGCGGTAAAATCTTCACTACAAACGCAGGGGTGGCAGGGGTTATAACTGTCACAGCGAAAGCGATAATAGATGGCAAAGAAAAAGGAATCGGCGCATTTATTATTGAAGCGGAAAACCCCGGACTCTCCATAGCTCCATTGGAGAAAAAGATGGGATGGAAAGCGTCTGACACTCGGCAAATTTTCTTTGAAGATCTTCGGATTCCTAAAGAAAATCTCCTCGGTAAACCAGCTGACGGCTTTAAAACATTTCTAAAGACTTTAACAGGAGGAAGAATTTCTGTGGGTGCTTTATCAGTTGGCACAGCTGAAGGTGCTTATGAGGCAGCTTTGAAATACAGCATAGAACGAGAGGCATTTGGCAAACCCATCCATAGGTTTCAGTCTGTAGGATTCAAATTAGCGGATATAGCCACTGAAATTGAAGCTTCTAAACTGCTGGTTTATAACGCTGCTCACAAATATAACTCAGGAGAGGACGTTACCAAAGAAGCTGCAATGGCAAAACTTTTTGCCTCTGAAACTGCAATGAGAAGTGCAACAGAAGCCATTCAGATTTTTGGCGGATACGGTTATATAAAGGAGTACCCCGTAGAGCGATACTTCCGCGATGCAAAAGTGCTTACTATCGGTGAAGGAACAAGTGAAATCCAAAAAATTATCATCTCCCGGGAAATCACTAAAAAATTCCTTGATAATCTTCCCGAGTCATAAACCATGCCTCTTAATAGAAGACAAAAACTTTCCACTGATTCTGTTAAACGGATTGATTTCCGGAATCGTATCATCATATTTGTTAGCTTGGCAATTCTTATTTCGCTGTTTTTACCTAGGGGGATAGGATTGGAATTCAATTACGAACTTGGTGATATCACCGAAGAAGAGATTGTTGCTGAATTCGACTTTCCCATTTACAAAGACGATGCAAAATATCGAGCTGATCAAAAAGCAGCTATAATGGAAGTTCCATACTATTTTGAACGTAAAGATGACATTAAGGAAGTTCAGTCTTCCCGCATCTTTGAATTACTAACAGTTCTTCAAAAAGTTCGAAGTGCTCGGCAGAATCTGAAAGAAGCGCAGCAGCAATGGTGGGAAGCCGGCGGGCAGGATGGTGGCCACGATCCCGATTACTTTGCTAGAGTGCAGGCAAGAGTTAAAACCGATAGTGCCTCTCTTTCTCAAGAACTTTCAAACTTCAATGCATCATATCCATTTGATTTGTCAAATTCAGAATGGCGTGAATTTCTTGGAAATGGTGAACCAAGAGCTGATAGGATCAATTATGAGGAGTTTGCTACATCTATTGATAACATATCCCGTGGACTTTGGACGTATGGAATCCTCTCAACAAACAAAAAAAATATCCAATCAGATGTTATTGACATCGTTTACAAAGGTATTCATGATGAAAATCTGAATAAAAATGATTTTCTTGACATACCGGAAGCTCTAGGTAAAGCACGAATCGAACTGGAGTCAAGTTACCTTGATCCAAATGATATACGTCGAACCGTGGGAGCCAAAATCGTTGGAGAATTTCTCCGCCCTAATCTCATTTTCAACAGAGACAAGACACAAGCAGAACAAAACAAAAATAAAGCAGATGTTTCTCAATCTATAGACCACGTTTTTAAGAATGAGAGAATTGTAGATGCAAATACTCGGATCACACCTGAACATCTACAGAAAATAAAATCTTACATTCGTGCCTGGCAGGAAAAAAATGAGAAAGCTACTTTACTAGACATAGTTTCAGTTTGGATTGCACGCTTTCTTTTAGTCGGCATAGTACTATCCTTCTTTTTCACCTTTCTCAGAACATATCGACAGACTTTGTTTGAAAATAATAAAATGATCCTGCTCTTCAGTACCATGTACTTAATGATGGTTGTAGTAGGATGGACATTTGCAGTCTGGCTTGAACTTTCCGAGTATGCCATTCCAATAACAGTAGCAGCTATGGTATTTACTGTACTCCTTGATGCCCGAATAGCTGTCATGGCAACAGTTACCCTAGCAATTATTCTCGCCTTCATGGTAGGAAACAAACTTGACTTTGTAATTGTCTCTCTTTTCAGCAGTGTAGCTGCAGTATTCGCTGTTAGACAACTCCGTACTCGAATTCAGATATTTTATGCAATCCTCTATATCCTTGTAAGCGGCTCAGTAGCTATCATTAGTATCGGTCTGCTGAAAGACGCTCACTGGAATTTTATTCTGGATAATCTCCTTTATTTAAGCGTGGGAGCGGTGTTGGCACCTTTTATTACTTACGGATTAAGTGCTCTTTATGAAATCGTCTTCGGTATCACTTCCGACCTAACACTACTGGAATTGACTGATTTTAATCATCCTCTTCTGAAACGATTGTCCCAAGAAGCAAATGGGACATTTAATCACAGTGTGGTGGTGGGGAATCTGGCGGAATCGTGTGCCAATGCAGTAGGTGCCAATCCTCTTCTTTGTCGAGTTGGTGCTTATTATCATGACATAGGAAAAATGATACGCCCAGAATATTATATCGAAAATCAGATGGAGGGAGATAATAAACATGACACACTTTCACCCACCCTCTCAGCTACTATTATCAGCAGCCATGTTAAAGACGGCTTAAAGCTTGCTCGTGAATACCGGTTGCCTTCTCTAATCAGCGATTTTATCCCCATGCATCACGGTACCACACGAATCGACTATTTTTATCGGCGAGCAATTGAACTGGCCGATGGTGATGAATCTAAAGTCAATGAATCAGATTTTCAATATTCAGGACCTACTCCCAACACAAAAGAGACTGGTATTCTAATGATCTGCGAAGCTGTGGAAGCGGCTGTCCGTTCCATCAAGAAACCTACTTTAGGGAGCATCGAAGCGATGGTTGATAAAATCACAGAGAAAAGATTGAAAGAAGGTCAATTGGATAATTGCCCTCTCACCATGAGAGACCTGGCAAAACTGAAAGGTGACGTCCGAGGTAAACACGGACTGCTGCCAGTTATTCGAGGAATCTATCATATTCGTGTTGAGTACCCTGGTACAAAAACAACTGACTCAACACCTGCCACATGATAACTGTTACCATCACTCAAGGGGATGGTATTTTAGATGTAAACTCCTCCACTGTCGAACAACTAATAGAGACTGTTCTGAAAGATTCTAATATTTCTGATGCTGAAATCAATGTGGTCCTTGGAACCGATGAATTGCTCCGACAGCTAAAATTGAAGTATTTTGATGAAAATGTTTTTACTGATGTTATTGCTTTTCGTCTGAATGATGAAGGAAGTGAGCTGGAAGGAGAAATCTATATCAGTCCGGAAAGAGCAGAAGAAAATGCCAATACATACGGAGTCTCTTTTCCCAATGAATTGGGGAGACTTATGGTTCATGGTACTCTCCACCTTTTGGGGTGGGAAGATGATGACATTGACAAAAAAATAGCTATGAGCAATGAGGAAGATCGGTTTCTTACTGAAATTGATGTCACAACACTGATCAAGTGAAAATTGCCCTAGAAATAGTTTTGTTTGTGGTGCTGCTTTCTCTTTCCGCTTTTTTCTCTGGAGCTGAAGCCGCCTTCTTTTCTTTAAAGGATTCCAAGAAGAGACAACAGTCTTCTAACTCTCATGTGTCAGATCTTCTCGCCAATCCTCGCCGTCTGCTCATAACCATCCTCACCGGCAATACAATCGTGAACAGTGCCATGGCATTTTTTGCGGCAATTATTACAGCTGATATCGCTAACTCCATGGACGCTAATCTCCCGCTTCTTCTAATCGCTGAAACGGTCATTCTCAGTATTGTCATCCTGATGGTGAGTGAGATTACACCTAAGATTCTCGCCATTCGAAAGTCTGAAGCTTTTGCCGAAAAGGTCGCTCTTCCCATTCGAATTTTCGGTGCTTTTCTTTACCCGTTGGCTGCGCTACTTTACAATTTTACACACCTCATCACTAGCTGGATTCCGCATGAAGAAGAGGAACTGTTCGACTCTGAAGATGAATTGAGAACTCTTGCAGATTTGGGCGCTGACCGCGGAACCCTGAAAGATGAAGAACGGCGGATGATCAAGTCAGTCTTCGATCTGGATGAGACGGCAGTGCGTGAAATCATGGTGCCTCGTATAGATATCATCGGAATGGAGCAGACAATTTCTCTCAAAAGTGCCATAGATATAATTCGTCAGAATCGTTTTTCAAAATTCCCTCTGTTCGAAGAGAGTATCGATAAAATTCGTGGGATTCTCTACGCCAAAGATCTGCTCCCGTATATCAATAGTGATGATTACAATGGAATTAAATTAGCTACCCTCATGCGAAAACCATTCTTCGTTCCTGAGACCAAACAGATTGACGACTTGCTGAAAGACTTTCAGGAACGGCGAGAGAATATCGCCATAGTTGTTGATGAGTTTGGCGGGACGGCTGGTCTCGTAACTGTCGAAGATATTGTGGAGGAAGTGGTTGGCGAAATACAAGATGAATTCGATGAGGAAGAAAGGCTCCTTTACCCGCTGGACAAAGGACAATGGATGGTGGATGCCAAAACGACTATCAACGATTTAGTAGACGAAATCCCAATGGAATTTCCTGAAGAACGTGAATATGACACATTAGGCGGATTCATTTTTGAACAGTTTGGCGACATTCCGAAAGTCGGAGATGTTACAGTCTATCAAAATTACAGTTTTAAAGTGAAATCGCTGGAAGAGAATAGAATTCTCAAAATAGTATTGACTAAAATGGAGAACTCAGATGAATCACGGTGAGCAGTTTGAAGAATTGGTGAGAATTGTAGAAAAACTCCGAGGACCGGACGGCTGCCCATGGGACAAAGAGCAAACTCACGCTTCCCTCCTCCCTTTTTTCCTGGAGGAGGCGTACGAAGTTATCGAGACGGTGGATGAGGAGAACTGGGAAACTCTATCAGAGGAACTTGGAGATATACTCCTTCATGCTGTTTTCCAAACCAGCATTGGGGAAGAAAACGGGGAATTTACTCTGGAAGAAACTCTTAAAGGCATCAATGAAAAACTGGTAAGCCGCCACCCACACGTTTTTGGAGATAAACAGGCCGACAACGCCTTTCATGCCAAACAGAACTGGGAAGCAGCCAAGCAGAAGGAGAAAGGTCGCGAATCCCGATTAGACGGAGTTCCGAAGACACTTCCCGCACTGATCCGCGCTCAACGGCTACAGCAGAAAGCAGCCTATGTGGGCTTCGACTGGGAGGACGTGGAGCCTGTTTGGGATAAGATCCATGAAGAATTATCTGAACTCCGGGAAGCCCATAACGGAGGAGACAAAGAACATGTCTCGGAGGAGATGGGTGATCTCTTCTTCGCTCTGGTTAACCTCTGCCGATTCCTGGAAATCCCGGCTGAAGACGCCCTAAGGAAGACCAACGAGAAGTTCACATCCCGTTTCCTGCTGATTGAGAAAGAGCTGGCACGGCGCGGTAGTTCAGTAGATGGATCTTCGCTGGAAGAGATGGATGAGATTTGGGAAGCTGTGAAGAAGAAAGAGTGAAACAAAAAAGTGTAGTTATTTCTTGCTTATCACCTTTAACGCTTCCCGCCGGCTGAGGGGAGCCAGTTCATTCTCATCTATAAATTTCTGGACAACTGCTGGATCCGTTTTTGACTGTTCCCGCAATGCCCACCCTATTGCCTTCTGAATAAAGAACTCATCTGATTCTGACAGTTCTTGAATCGTTGAGAAGAGTAATTTCTCATCCGTCTCTTGTTTATACTTCAGCTGAAAGAGGATACAGACCCGCTGCAGCCAGAAATTACCTGATGCCATCCAGCGGGAGTAATTCGGGATAATGAGTTCAGGATCCTGTCTGAATCGAACTCCTACAATCCGTGTCGCAAGCCAGTCCACCGTATCCCACCAAGATTTCGTCACAATCAGATGTTCAAGCAACTTAATCTCAACCTTAACCCGCTTCTTCACCAGCCGCTCCAATATATCGAGTGCAGCATACTGAAGCTCCCGTTGAGGCAAATCCCACATTTCCCGAATGACTTCTTCGTAGTCTTCTTCGCTGGGAATACCGTGAAAGGCGAGAAATTTCTTTGTCAGCTCCTTCCGTTCAACGGACTTGATACCGAAGAATTCAAACTTGTCCTTCATGTACCGCTTCATTTGAATGGAATTTTCAGGGTGAGCATTTTGGGAAAAGAGTTTCTGTAAGGGAGCTATATACGATCGCACCGAATCAGTCAGATAGAATCTTTAGATAAACTTTTCTCGTCCGCGGTCCATCAAAATCGCAGAGAAAGATACCCTGCCAAGTCCCTAAGACGAGTTTCCCATCCTCGATAAACACCTGTTCAGATGAACCTATCAGACTCGTCTTGATGTGGCTGTCGGCGTTGCCTTCAAGGTGGGAATAACCTGCATCACGGGGCGCCAGCTTGGCTAACTGCATCTTAATATCTGAGGCAACATCCCGATCGGCGCTCTCGTTGATGGTGACACCGCAGGTTGTGTGGGGAACGTAGATTGTGATAATTCCATTCTGCACCCCGCTGGATGCAACCTCTTCCCGTACCCGGGAGGTGATATCCGCGAAATCCACCTGCTGACCGGTGCTAACACTGAGTGTGATCATAACTGAATTCTACACTTCAGTGAGTTGAATGGCAAGAATAGAAAACCCTACCAAACAGAAATAAAAAAGCCCTCCTATATCTAGAAGGGCTTTTATGAATCGAATCGCCGATTATAGGTTTTCGGCATTCTCCGTTAGATAGGCTGCAACTCCTTCAGCCGTATTCACCATCCCTGCGTCTCCTTTTTGCCAACCGGCGGCACAAACCTGTCCGTTTTCTTCAAAAAACTGGAGCGCTTCCACGATCCGGACAACTTCATCCATGTTTCTTCCCAAAGGCTCGTCATTGACAACTTGGTGACGAACAATACCCTTTTGGTCAATTACGAAATTGGCCCGCATGGCTGTTCCTGCGGGATAATAAGAATCACCGCCATCGGATTGAATACCGTAAGCTTGTGCGATAGAGTGGTCCATATCTGCCGCAAGGGTGTATCTCAACTGTCCGACACCGCCATCATTAATAGCCGTGTTTTTCCATGCATAATGGCTATGATGAGAATCAATTGAAACTCCAACCACTTCTACGCCAAGTTCAGTCAGTTTATCCATTCTATGATCCATGGCGATCAACTCGGATGGGCATACGAAAGTAAAGTCCAGAGGATAAAAAAATACAACCGCATATTTACCATTCCGTACCTCAGTAAAATTATAATCACCCACAATTGAATTATCGGCTAATACAGCCTGCGTGGTGAAATCAGGTGCTTTCTTCCCTACAAGTACACTCATTATTTTTCCTCCATTATTGTATTGTGTTTATTGCATGTGCCAATGATGGTCATTTCCACGTCATCGACTTCAAAGTTATATTTTTCTCTTACGGATTTTCGGATATCCTCCTCAAGTAAATGAACGTCCATTAGGTCTCCGCAAATTTTACATTTCAAATGGTCATGGGGCTCTTGGTCCCAATCATACCGAACAACGGTACCGTCGTTTATAGTACGGACATTGCCGTTTGTTGCCAAACGTTTCAAATTTCGATAAACGGTTCCCAAACTGATCTCCGGCATCTGCTTCCGAGCCTGCTGAAAAACCCAATCCGCAGTTGGATGGGAATCGGTTCCCATGACAATTTCTAAAATCAGTTCCCGTTGTCTGCTGTATCGCATTATTTAGTTAAAGTACTGTTATGTAAGAATCAATATATAAACTAAGGGGAAAGAAAGCAATAAATAATAATGATTCCTATTATTATTTAATAATACAGTCTTGTTTAATTTCCACCCTCTAGATCCACTCCTTCAAACTCCTCAAAGCCAATTACCGGATTAATCCTGGCAATCGCATTCCCCGGAAGTTGGACTGAATAGTCTGTCCATTCGTCGCTTTCATCAAACCGAGGATCGGGTCGATAGTAGTCTGTGGAGATAAACTGGGCTCCGCTGGAGAGTGCACTGTCCCGGCGAGCTGTCTCACCTGTTCGGGCTTCTTCTGTATCAGAGTCAGCCCTCGTTCGTACCAAGTATCCTTCCAGCACGCGTTGTTCTATCTCCTCAGTGGGTGTATTCATCTTGAGGAAGCCGGCTTCAGGCGAACCGGGCTCCGAATCAGTAAATAGTATGCGGCCTGCCAAAGAAGGATATCCTTCCACATATAGATCACGTACTTCCCCACCGTTATCGAGAGCGAATATCACTTTCCCCCGTAATTCTCCCAGCTTAGGCCAACCATCCTCAAGGACTGCTTCTTCAAGTGTTTCCCGCTCACCCCTGACATAGTCCGGCGTTATAACCTTCTGCAGCTCCTCGCCTAACACATCGCGGATTTCCTCATCAAGATCATCAAGCATTGCTGCATCAATAGGTAGAGGATCGGTAAATCCGTTAAGGATAGAAATGAGGTCGCCAATTCCTTCATCCTTTACTTCAACAAGAATTAGAATAGGAAGATGAAGCGGATTTGCTTCTGACCACTGCTTTACTGTTCGAAGTGCATCGCGAAAGGTGATGTAATGAGTCTCAAAGTCCACATCCGGAAAATGGAGAATCTTGTAACCGGGACTGTCAAGAGCTGCAATTCCAGAAGCGACCGGTTCACCTAAGAAAGCATTCCCCAACCGATTAGCAAACAACCCTCCTTCCGGATCGGGATAGACATCCAGCTCAATCTGCCGGATGCCGTAGGTGGTAAACTGCTCTTCTAGCGGCAGATGAGTATAGTCAATTGATGTTGCCAAATCCTGCATAAAAGATCCGATGAGCGCCAGCATCCCCACAGACGGCGCAATGTGATAGCTGTTATGGCTGCCGATGACCTGTATCTCATTTAGCTTTAAAGAATTAACATCCGGTTCTGAAGCATTCTCTTCTTTGCAACTGAAGAAGACTATTGAAAAAACGAAAACAAAAAAGGTGGTCTTTAGGAATCGTATTGGAAAATTCATCAATGTTCCCGATGGTCATCAATGAATTGTGTCACATTAAAGAAAACTTCCTTGGGTACTTTTATCAATATGTCGCCATCTAGTCGAATTACGATATAATGCTCGTGATCAATTTTATACTCACCTTCTACAATTCCTTTCTTACTGTTCAAATCCTTATAATTGTAAACTTTCCGTCCACTTAGTGAAGATGGAGGTTTCGCAAACCACAACCCTTTCTCAGCGGAAAATACCAAAGACCTCCCATCAAAGAGTTCATAATCTTCTGAAACAACTTTTACATCTTCAGGCAAAAGAGTATCAGAAATAATAATATCTATGCAAGAAATAAACCCCAAGCAGGCTATTAATAAGGTAACATAACAGTAGTTACGTATAACACTATCCTGATTCCGAATAAATAGACCTCGAGTTATTTTCATAATGGAATTTCTTTAAACTGTCCGGCAATGGCAATGGAAAAAAGAAGTGGTGAGTAGTTAAAACATAAGGCTGTTGACTTTCGATATCCTAATAGACTAACTTACTCCCCTATACACCATGAAGAAAAAAGTTCTCTTTATCTGCACCGGAAATTCCTGTCGCTCCCAAATGGCGGAAGGACTTCTCCGTCACTTGGCAGGAGATCACTTTGAGGTCTTCAGCGCCGGAACTCACCCAAGTCATGTCCACCCCATGAGTATCAGTATCATGACCGAAATAGGGATTGACATCTCCCACCACACTTCTGATGACATCGATCAGTACATTGGACAGGGAATTGACATCGTTATCACTGTTTGCGATTCTGCAAAAGAACTGTGTCCTACATTCCCGGAAGGAACTGAAAATATTCACTGGAGCATTCCGGATCCATTCACAGGGTGGAGTGATGATGAACGATTTCTGGCGAACTACAGAAGTTGTCGAGATCTCATTAAAGAACATCTAGAAGAATTCATCAAGAATCACTAAAACTGCGTGAGAATCCTCCCCTTACTTCTTCTGGCAACTTTTCCGCTTTCCGCTCAACTTATATTTTCCGAGATCATGTTCGATCTTGATGGATCAGACTCTCCTAACGAATTCGTAGAAGTTTACAACAGTGGTACCGATTCCGTTGATCTTTCTTTCTGGCAAATCAGCGATAAGTTCTCCACAGACGAACTGGTGGACGGCGGTATGGGAACCATCATCCCGCCGGAACGGTATGCACTGATCATGGAGGGAGATTATGACGAAGCAGCCGGCATTTATCTGAATCTTATT
>CEPZ01008528.1_pt1 | contig 19770 bp, 17 predicted proteins | sample 530461 | NCBI WGS metagenome assembly CEPZ01 (sample SAMEA2620106, study PRJEB7988) | marine metagenome | isolation source: saline water (ENVO:00002010), including
ATTAATTAATGATTAAAAATGAAGGATGCTGAAAATGAAATTTTGGCTAAAAACAGCAAATGTTAATCGAGCATTAGAATGCCTAAATCATGGTATTTTTGAAGGCATTATTAGTAATCCAGCTGATGTATCACAAGAAAATATAGACCCAAAAAAACTGTTTAAAGCTCTTTGTGAGGTTGCTCCAAAGGTCTACTATCAGATTCAAGATGGGAGTGTTGAAGGAATGACTAAAGAAGCTGAAAATATGGTAGGGATTGAACCTGATAAAATGCTCATAAAAGTTCCTGCTACTCGTAATGGTATTGCAGTAATAAAAAAACTAACCGATCAAGGATTACGGGTAATGGCTACGGCTGTCCCGACAAGCCCATGGATGATTTTTGCTATTGCGGCAGGAGCAGTTGCGATAGCGCCCTATAGCGGGATGCTGAAAAGCCGCAACATTATTAGTAAATATGAAGGGGTTTTCGCTATGCAGGAAATCATTGACTCGCAGGGTTATGATGTTGAGATATGTACAGGGATTTACCATGCGACTGAAATTCCTCTTTATGCGTCACAAGGAATAAAACAGGCGTTTATCTGGGAAAAGGATGTGGAAAACTATTTAACTCAGGACCTTGCTGATGAAGCTGCTGCTGCATATGATAAGGATTGGCAAAATATAAAAGCCAAAATTAATAAAAAGTAAGTAATGCCTAAGATCAAGCCCCACATTCGTGGGGGTTTTTTTGTTTCTAGACATTTAGGACTGGTGGTAGGTACATTTTCTTTGGTGGAATAATTCCTTATAGTATATATATTACAATTAGTTTCAGAACAGTGATTAAAAGATAATAACCAAAGGAGGGGATATGTCTATTAAAAAAATGTTGAATAACTTGATCGTTGCATTGATAGCGGTTTATTCGTTCTCATTTGCTCAGTCGAGGGCATTTGTAACTTTCGATTACATGAAAGTTGAACCTGCTAATGTTGCTGAATATTTAAATCTTGAGGGTGAAGTGTGGAAGCCCGTTCACAATGAGTTTCAAAACCGTGGGATGGAGGTTTCTTGGTCTTTATATATGGTAAGAGGAGCTGGTACGCAAAATCACTACAATTATGTTACAGTTAGTGTATATGATGGTTTGGGAAGCTTGGATAATGATGCTGCAAAGCTGAATGAAGTAGTCAGTAGCGTCTATTCTAATGAAGAAATTGAAGGATTCTGGAATAAAACATCCGCTGCACGTTTACATAATGGTCAAGATGTCTTTTTTGTTTATGATCAAGCCCTAAAGGGTAAAAATAGAGAATTATCCGCTTTTAGTTCTGGTAAAATAGGCCAGGATATAACTGTTACCTTCATGCAAACTCTTCCAGGGCAGGATGCTGTTGGACTTGAGTCGAAATGGTGGAAGCCTATCCATAAGGAAAGAATTAAGCGTAGAGTTGTTAATTCGTGGGAGGTTTTAACAAAGAGATTTGTATCTCTTGGACAAACAAAATTAGATCACGATTATGTTACTTGGGAGAATTATACTACTTTTTCTACGATAGATGACTCTTATAATAGTGATAAATTCACCAATGCGGTAAAAAAAGCTCATCCAGATGTTGATTTTAGTGAAGTTACTGAAGCAACAGTAAAATCAAGGGATATTCTTAGATCTGAGATCTGGGAACTTGTAGATCATCTTAATCAATAAACATCAAGCCCCGCCTAGCGGGGTTTTTTGTTTGTGGGACAAATCGGCGCCCATTCGCCGAGATGGCCAGGCGGGATGCCAACCTGTTACCAATCGTTCAGACTCTAGCGAAATAGGGAGTGACGCCTACGGCCGATAGGTCTCACGTCTTTCGCTCCTTCTTCCTTAGCGCAATAAAAAGGACAATTTTAGATTCTTCCTGAAAATACTTTTATTGATTATCAGATAAGAATTTCTTATACTTAACTAAGTTAACATTTAATAAGGTTAAGGAAATTGATAATCAACCATAGGATAGCTGAAAACAGTCGTATCCTTGCCCGCCTTGTCCATGACGTTTCAGAGCGTGATTACTTGAATCACGCATCTACATTACCGCTCTCAAGATCTCAGTTTGTAACGCTAAAAATTCTTCTGTATACGGGCCCTTTCACCATCGGTGATATAGCCAGTACCATCGGCATCAGCCGTGCCGCTGCCAGTAAGAATATAGATAAGCTGGTGAAAATGAAGCTGGTGCAGCGAAAAGAGGTGCCGACCGACAGGCGTTCAACAAGGGTCTCTATCCTTGCCGCTGGGGAAATCATTGTAGAATCGTATGACGCCAGAAGAAATGAGAAACAGCAAAAAATCCTATCTTCATTTACCGATAGAGAGAAAACACTTTTCAATAATTTGCTTGAAAAATACATCCGTGGTGCGCTACAACATGAGGGTAACTTTGATCTGATGTGCCTCATGTGCGGTGGTGAATATGATGAAGCATGTGTCATCAAGGATACCAGAGGATTGTGTTACTATAAGGACATTGCGAATGTTGATGAGACCAATGGGAAATCGATATAACGAAGGGGAAAGCCATGAAAAATGATGATACCTTTGCCGATATTTTTGAAGCGAGAGGTGTAAGCCGGCGTGATTTTGTGAAATTCTGCAGTCTTATGTCTGTCTATCTCGGAATTTCGCCCATGCTCGCCCCCAGAATCTTGAGGGCTATGGAGAACAAGCCGCGGATCCCGGTCATATGGCTGCACGGCTTGGAGTGCACCTGTTGCAGCGAATCCTTTATCCGTTCATCCCATCCCATAGCAGCGGATATTATCCTCAATATGATTTCCCTCGATTATGATGATACACTCAGCGCAGCCGCTGGTCATCAGTTAGAGGAAGTGCGCAAGCAGATCATGGAAGAATATAAGGGTCAATACATCCTTGCTGTTGAGGGAAACGCACCCGTAAAGGACGATGGTGTCTATTGCATGGTTAACGGTGATTCCTTTCTCAATGTTCTGAAGGAGACGGCGGAAGATGCCTATGCTGTCATAGCGTGGGGGTCATGCGCATCGTTCGGATGTGTTCAGAATGCCCGCCCCAATCCCACGGGTGCTACACCTGTCAGCAAGATAATTAAGGATAAGCCGGTTATTAATGTACCGGGCTGTCCACCTATCGCTGAAGTGATGACCGGTGTGATCACACACGTGCTCACTTTTGGAGCACTGCCTGAGCTTGATCGCCTGAAGAGACCGAAGGCGTTCTACGGCACGCGTATCCATGACAAGTGCTACCGGCGGCCGTTTTTCGATGCCGGCATGTTCGTGGAAAGCTTCGATGACGAAGGAGCGAAGAAGGGCTGGTGTCTGTACAAGATGGGTTGTAAGGGGCCGACGACCTTCAACTCCTGTTCAACCGTTAAGTGGAACGAGGGGACCAGTTATCCCATTCAGGCCGGCTATCCTTGCCTCGGCTGTTCCGAGCCTGGTTTCTGGGACAATGGGCCGTTCTACACCCGTCTGGCAGACGTCGATTTTCTCGGCACGAATGCCAATGCCAATAAGATTGGTATGGTAGCTACGGGTGTTGCTGCTGCTGGAATGGCAGCACACGCCATTGGAACAGCAATTAAACAGCAGCAGAAAGAAACAGAAACCACCGAAACAGAGGAGGGCTAAATCATGGCCAGACGAATCGTTGTTGATCCTATCCCGAGGATTGAAGGGCATCTGCGGATTGAAGCCGTCCTGGACGAAAATAACACCATAAGCGATGCTTACAGCAGTGGCACCATGTGGCGTGGTCTGGAGATCATTCTGAAAGGCCGTGATCCCAGAGATGCGTGGGCATTTACGCAGCGAATCTGCGGTGTCTGCACAACTGTCCATGCTCTCGCCTCAATTCGGTGTGTGGAGGATGCCATTGATGCTGAAATACCACCCAATGCGCGCATCATCCGTAACCTGATGAATGCCACACAGCAGACGCAAGACCATCTCATCCACTTTTACCATCTCCACGCTCTTGACTGGGTGGATGTTGTTTCAGCACTAAGTGCCGATCCGAAAGCGACATCCGAGCTGGCTCAAGCTGTCAGCCCATCCTGGCCGAAGTCATCTGTGGGTTACTTCAAAGATCTGAAGGCCACGCTAACATCGTTTGTCGAAAGCGGCCAGCTGGGCATCTTTTCTAATGCGTATTGGGGTCACAAGGGTTACCTCTTGCCGCCTGAGGCGAATCTGATGGCGGTGGCACACTATCTGGAAGCGCTCGATTTTCAGAAAGAGATTGTGAAGATACACGCCATCTTCGGCGGCAAAAATCCCCATCCGAACTACCTGGTGGGCGGGATGGCTTGTGCCATTGATCCTAACAGTGATACTGCGATCAATATCGAACAGCTGAACCGGGTGAAGAAAATCGTCGATGATACTAACACCTTCATTGATCAGGTCTACATTCCTGATCTGATTGCCATTGCCGGTTTTTATAAAGGGTGGCTGTACGGCGGCGGTTTGGGAAACTACCTGTCTTATGGTGATTTTCCAGAGTCTCACGTAGAAGATACAGATTCTTTGCTCTGGCCGAGAGGCGCCATACTCAACAAGGATCTGAGCACGGTGCATGAGGTAGACCCCAGGGATGCTATGCAGGTTAGAGAGGAAGTGACACATTCCTGGTATGCCTATGCTGGAGGTGACGATCAGCCACTCCATCCGTGGGAGGGTGAAACCGTACCGAAGCCTGAGGCTGTGCCCAAGATGCCGTATAAATATCTGGACACAGATGAAAAATACAGTTGGCTAAAGACACCCCGATGGAATGATAATCCGATGGAGGTAGGCCCGCTGTCGCGAGTTCTCATTGCCTACGCTAAGGGCGATGACATGATCGTGGACACTGTGAACCACGTCCTGAAAACGCTTGACGTTCCAGTAGGAGCACTTTTTTCCACTCTCGGACGTACAGCCGCCCGCGGTATTGAGTGCAAACAGACAGCCGGGTTCATGAATCACTTCTACGATCAGCTGGTGGCGAATGTCAAAGCGGGTGATCATCAGGTGTTCAACGATGAGAAGTGGAACCCGGATAGGTGGCCTGCAGACTGTAAGGGGTTCGGATACACGGAGGCTCCCCGGGGAGCGCTAGGTCATTGGATTCATATCAAAGATGGGAAAATCGAGGATTACCAGATTGTAGTGCCATCTACCTGGAACGCCTCGCCGCGGGACAGTAAGGGCCGTTCTGGTGCTTATGAAGCTGCTCTGAAAGATACGCCAATGGCCGATCCGGAACAGCCGGTGGAAATTCTGAGGACGGTGCATTCCTTTGATCCTTGCCTGGCGTGCGCCGCTCACATTGTGGACATTAACGGCAATGAGATAACTACTGTCCAAGTAAGCTGATGGGGTTGACTATGCATAAGACAATCGAGGAACAATACGTTTGGCGCTTGCCGGTCCGTTTTTATCATTGGCTTAACGCCATCTGTGTTACACTCCTATTTATCACAGGTCTGTATATTGCGTCTCCGGTCCTGAGTCCTTCAATTGGCGAAGCAGTCTGGTATCACAAGATGGCTTGGTTCCGTTATGTTCATTTCGGCACCGCTTTTATCTTTGCGGCCAATTTCATGTTTCGCCTTTACTGGTCTCTTTTTGGGAATGATCCTTACGGACGCTTTGGAGGCTTTAGACCGTGGAGACCTGAGTGGTGGGGTCAGCCGTTTAAGGATCAACTTGCTAGCTACCTGTTTATCAGGAAGGAAGAGCCGAACTATTGCGGGCACAATCCAGTAGCAGCCCTGACCCACTTTCTCTTCGTCTTCTGTGGCTCGTTGTTTATGGTCTTAACCGGATTCGCCATGTATGGCGAAAACAACCCTGGTGGATTTCTAGACACAACCTTTGGATGGATGGTACTCGTGTTCGGAAGCAGTCAGAGCATGCACACGATGCACCATCTGGTGGCGTGGGTCTTTCCCGTCTATCTCGTTCTTCACCTCTATGCTGTGATTCGGCACGACATCGTCGATCGCTCGAGTGTGACATCGTCTATTATTACTGGCTATAAACACCGGGTTGAAGAGTGCCCGGAATTGGAATAGCTGGTCAAGGGCGACAGGTAGGACCGCGAGGTATATAGTATGTAGTATGTAGTGAATCTCGCCGTTGCAAAATGTGGGATTCAAAATGGTTGCCAGTAGCAAGTGGTGAAAATCAACGTCTTAGGGCTAGGCAACGTTCTCCATACTGATGAAGGCTTTGGTGTGGAAGCTGTCAAGCGACTTGAAGCCGCTACTGGTTTCGATGAAACAGTGGAGTTCATAGACGGAGGAACCCAGGGGATATATCTCCTCGACTTTGTGACTTCGCCAGACCGCCTGCTGATCTTCGATGCGGTGATTCCCAAGGAGAGTGAGGTAAAGGTCTATCTCTATGGCGGTGATGAGTTGCCGGCTTTTGTGCAACAGAAGATGTCTGCCCATCAGACGGGGCTCAGCGATCTACTCTCGCTGGCAAAGTTGCGCGGTGAGACACCCGAGGAAATCGTCCTGATCGGTATTCCGCCTCAGGACTTAAATATGCACGTCGGACTGAGCCCCGAGGTTGAAGCTATGATGCCTGAAGCGGTGGCGATGGGAGAGGAGGTCATTCAAAAGTGGCTGGCTGAGGAGAAGGCGTGAGTACACTGGGAATCATAGTATTGGTTATAGTTTCGGTTCTGCTGGGATTCTTCATCAATTCCGTGATTTACTATGCCAAGCAGGGGATGAAAGTTGGTGCTCCTGCGCCGGCATTTTCGGCAAAGCTTCTGGATGGAACTCGAATCAGCCAGACAGACTGGGATCGCCCTTCACGCCCGTTATTGCTCTGTTTTATGTCTCCGCGCTGTGTCGCCTGCCGCCGGCTCGCGCCCTTTCTCAACGGACTGAACCGCGAATACCCTGATGCTGACTTAGACGTGCTGATTCTGGGGATCAACGGCAGCCGGGCCGATTTCAAGAGGTGGCGGGACTCCCTGAGTCTAAACCTTCAGGTAGCGGTAGATGAAGATGGAACGACCAGGCAGCGATATTCTGTCTATTCCTTGCCGGCTGGATTCCTCATCTCAGCGGGAGGAGTTGTGAAACAGACATACAGAGGCTATCGGGCCGGTGACGACGAGATGTTCGAAGCGTTGTTTCGAGAAAGAACGGTAACATCAGCAGCGCGCAAACCCGCGGTTCCTGTTTCCTGATCAACTTCTTGTTCCGGAGAGAGATATTCGCTATGAATTCACCAAGAGAGGATAAGCTCTGTAAAGCAGAATCAGGAAGACGATGGAATTGATCACGTGGGCACCAAAGCACGGTCGGCAGGCAACCTTCAGCAGATAGAGCCCCCAAGCAAGGTAAATGCTGTAGGCAAACGCCAGCAAGACTATAATGAAAAGAACACCGGTGTCGGGTATCCCCAACGTGTTGCTGGATAGAACAGTCAGTCCCAAAGCCGGGTAATACCAAAGTCCCCAGAAAGCGTTTGAGCGGCCGAAGGTGGAACCGAAACTGGACTCCACGATCTCATCGCATCGACAGTCCATCATCTGCAACATTCTTGGCATCCACCAGACAGCTTCCTGTGACTTCTGGTGATGCACGCGGTGGAAGTAGAAAGAGGTCAGCCACCCTACTGATGCAGAAGCAAGCAGGATAATAATCAGTGCGCTTTCCAGGTCCACAATTGCCGCCTAAAAACCAAACAGTTTTATTGACGGTCCTGAGATGGTGATAATGATACCCGCCAAGGCATAGGCGTATTTTTTAATAGACTCAGTCTCATTTCTATCAGTCCAAGGATTACCGACCTTAGCACGTGCCCCATACCGCACAGGAATGTGACAAAGGTTATCTTCCGCAATGACCACGACCGGGCCCGGCTGATCATGATAAAAGGCAGGTAGTGGTCCGGGCCGATCAATGTATGGATAAAACCAATTAAGGCAGCGGTGATCAGCAGAATATGGTGTCCATCGCCCTAACAGATCCTGGGCAGCTGTTCGCCCACGGGCATATCCACGATGCGCTGGGCGCCGAGACCTGTTTTCATGGTCACAATCCCGGGATGTCCGGAAACCACTTCACCGATAATAACCGCATCTTTGCCGAATTCATGTTTCTGCATGGTTGCCAGAACTGACTTTGCTGCCTGCGGGGCCACTACGGCGATCAGCTTCCCTTCGTTGGCCACATAGAGTGGATCTATCCCCAGCACTTCACAGGCGCCCTGTACTTCCGGGCGGACGGGAATTTTTTCACCGTAAATTTCGATACCCAGGCTGGACTGGCCGGCAAATTCATTCAGCGTCGTAGCAGCGCCGCCGCGAGTTGGATCACGCATGGCATGGATCTCATCCGATGTTTTGAGCATGGACTTCACCAGCCCGTTCAGGGCAGCAGTGTCGCTTTTTACCTGGGTCTGGAATGACAACCCTTCCCGGCTGGTCATCACCGCCATACCGTGGTCGGCCAGCGTCCCGGAAAGTATGATTTTATCACCTTCCAGTAGGTTACCGGCGGAAAGGTTCAGGTCATGATTTAGAACACCGATGCCTGTTGTATTAATGAAAATCTTGTCCGCGCTACCCTTATTTACGACTTTGGTATCGCCGGTGACAATGGTTATGTTGGCCTTTTTCGCCGCTGCTTCCATGCTCACCAGAATCCGGTGAAGCAATTCCATGGGCAAGCCTTCTTCCAGGATGAAGCCGACACTTAAATACAGCGGTTCAGCGCCGCACATGGCCACATCGTTCACCGTGCCGTTGATGGCCAGTTCACCGATAGTGCCGCCGGGAAAGAAAATGGGATCCACCACAAAGGTATCGGTGGAAAAGGAAAGCCGTTTCCCGGGAAATTCCAGCACCGCCTGATCTTCCAGGGCGTCCAGGGTTTTATTACTAAACCGGGACAGAAAGAGCATTTCGATGAGCTGGCTGGACAATTTACCGCCAGCACCATGGGCCAGTTGGACAGTATCGTGATCCATGATCGGCAGAGGGCAGGAAAGGTTTTCAATATCCATCTGTTTCGTCACTTTTTAAATCCCCCTTTTTGAAAAGGGGGACTGCTGTAAGATTTATCACTGGAGCGCATTTTGATTATTGGTTTCATTTTTCAAAATCCACTAAGTTTTTGTTTATATTAAAGTTATAAGTTTCCCACTCTTTGGTATTTGAAATACGCCGAGCAGGCCCCTTCACTGGAGACCATCGTCGCGCCCAACGGATGGGTTGGTGTGCATTCTTTTCCAAATGCAGGACATTCATGCGGTTTTTTCAATCCCTGCATGATCACACCGCTGATACACAGTTCCGATTCCTGGGTATGGATATCGCCTACTGCAAACTTGAGTTCGGCATCAAATGCACGGTAGGAATCCTTGATTTTCAAACCGCTGGACGGGATCTCACCAATGCCGCGCCATTTCCGGTTTGATACTTCAAAAACGGTTGAAACCAAATCCTGGGCCGGGCGGTTGCCTTCCCGTTTGACGGAACGCAAATACTGGTTTTCCACCTCATGGCGGCCCGCTTCCAGCTGCTTCACCACCATCAGGATGCCTTCCAGGACGTCCACTGGTTCGAATCCTGTGGCCACGATGGGGACGGCATATTTTTCGGCAATGGGCTCGTATTCTTCCAGTCCCATGACGGTGCAGACATGTCCGGCGGCCAGGTATCCCTGCACCCGGTTTTTCGGGGAAGACAACAGTGCTTCCATGGCCGGCGGAACAAGTACATGACTCACGAGCTGACTGTAATTGGCGAGATTCTCCTTGGCAGCCTGATGAATTGCCATGGCGTTCCCAGGGGCTGTTGTTTCGAAACCGACGGCGAAGAAAACCACTTCCCGCTCGGCGTTTTCCCCGGCGATCTTGACCGATTCCAGCGGGGAGTAGACCGTTCTCACGTCGCCCCCTTCAGACTTCACCATGAGCAAGTCCTTCTCCGATCCAGGCACACGAAGCATATCGCCAAAGCTGGTGAAGATTACTTCCGGCCGCGATGCGATTGCTATCGCCTGATCGATAATTTCGAGGGGTGTGACGCATACGGGACAGCCGGGACCGTGAACGAGCTCAATCTCCTTCGGCAAGAGCTGATCAATCCCGTTCTTGATAATGGAATGAGTCTGTCCGCCACACACCTCCATCAGTACCCATGGTCGGGTTACGGTTTCCCTGATCTGTGCCAAAACTGTTCTGGCTACTTCTGGATTTCTGAATTCATCGAGATACTTCATCTAAGCCTTACCTTCATCAGTTGCATCCTGATCCACAGGATTGCCGAAAATATCAACCCCTTCTTCTGCAGCGGCGTCTATAAATTCGTTCCATACTTCATATGTTTTCATCGCCTCTTCTTCATTGATGATGGAAATGCCAAAACCGGCGTGGACGACAGTGTATTGCCCTACGGCAATATCGGGAACGTATTCGAGACACGCCTTGTTAATCGTACCGGCGTAATCAATCTTCCCCATCTGAAGACCATTTTCCTCAAAGATTTCAATTACCTTTCCCGGGATTCCTAGACACATAGCTTCTCCTACTGTTTAAGATAGTTTCTCCCAATGATCGCCTGTCCAAGTGCCAGCCCGCCGTCATTTGTCGGGACCTGAGAATGAGTGAAGACGTTCAACTCTTCGCGTTTCAGTACGGGAATCAACCCCTCGAAAAGTAACTCATTCTGGAATACACCGCCACTGAGAACTACATCTTTGATGTCGCGCTCGTCACTGGCCTGTTTTGTGATCTTTCTGAAAATCTCGATGAGTGTCCCATGAAACCGCCGGCTTATGGCGGAGAGTGACTCACCGTCAAGGACGGCATTTACCATCGCATGGATGATGGGTGCGATCAGTAACTCTTTGTGATCATCAAAATCTATAATTCTGAACTCAAACGGTTCATCTGTCTGACCTCCTGCCGCCTGCATGAATTCAATAGCCGCCTGTCCTTCATAGCGGATCGTCTGCCGACCACCACACATGGCAGCTGCTGCATCGAACAGCCGTCCACAACTGGACGTCTGAATGCAGTTCACATCTTTTGAAACCATTTCAATGATCGGTTCAATTTCGTGCTTTTCCATAAATGGAAGTTCCGGGATTTCGCCATCGAACGCTTTGTACAGATAACCGGCAGCGGTGCGCCACGGCGCCTTAATAGCCGCGTCTCCGCCGGGAAGTGGCATGGGCTGCAAGTGGGCGTACCGTTCAAACCCGCTGTAATCACCGATCAATATTTCGCCTCCCCAGATGGTCTCGTCCGTGCCGTAGCCCGTACCGTCCATAATGATGCCGATGACCGGTCCGGAGAACCTGTTTTCTACCATGCACGAAGCCAGATGGGCGTAATGGTGCTGAACGCCCAGAACGGGAATTTCCTTCTGTTCCAGCGTCCACCGTGTAGAGAGATAGCTTGGGTGCAGATCGTAAACGATCAGTTCCGGCTCTGTCTCAAAGATTCGTTCGAGATGTTCCACGGTCATCTGGAAGAAGTTGTACGCTTCCAGATTTTCAAGATCACCGATATGCTGGCTCAGGAAGGCGTGATCATCCTTCAGAAGACAGATGGTGTTTTTTAGCTCGCCGCCAACAGCCAGGACGGGAGGACCGCCGCTATTGATGAACACGGGACGGGGAGCAAAGCCGCGGCTGCGGCGGATCTGTCTCAGAGAGCCATCGAGAAAAATCACTACTGAATCGTCACTGCGCAAGTAGATGTCCCTATTGTGAATGAGGCGGTAGTCGGCGATCTTTTCCAGTCGCTGGAACGCCTCATCGTTATCGATGCAGATAGGCTCTTCGCTGTAGTTGGCGCTGGTCATGACTAGGGCGGCAAAGCCGTAATCCATGAGCAAGTGGTGAAGTGGGGTGTAAGGCAGCATGACGCCAAAGCGGTCATTGTCCAATGCTACCGATTGCGCCAGACCGTTGTCATGTCTCTTTGGCATCAGAACGATGGGCGTCTGTTGAGACGATAGAATTCTCTCCTCTTCCGCCGTGACACAGCAGATTGACTGCGCACTCTCCAAGTTTTTCACCATTACAGCCAGCGGTTTTTCTTCGCGTCCTTTCCTACGGCGGAGTTCCTGGATCGCCTTCTCATTTGTGGCATCAACAGCCAGGTGGAAACCACCCAAGCCTTTGATGGCAATTATGTGTCCGCTCATGAGCAGAGAGACCGTTTCTGCGATGGGATCATCCGCCCGGACTTCCCGGCCGCCAGAATCGTGAAGCGACACATGAGGCCCACACTTGGGGCAGGCATTTGGCTGGGCGTGAAAGCGGCGGTTGGTAGGGTCGTCGTACTCTTTCTGGCAGGCAGGACACATCGTAAACTCCCGCATTGATGTGAACGGCCGGTCGTAGGGGATGTTCTCAATGATGGTGTAGCGGGGACCGCAGTTGGTGCAGTTGATGAAAGGATAGCGATAGCGGCGGTCCTCTGGATCGAAGAGCTCGGTAAGGCAGTCATCGCAGACGGCGACGTCAGGTGAAATCAGTGTTGCCACGGCTTCGCTACCTTCTGACGGCTGGATGACAAACGCTGTATCGCAATTCGAACGTATCGATTCAGATTCAATATTCGTAATAACAGAGAGGGGAGGGGCTTTTGTCTGCAATTGGTTTAGAAAGTGATCAACCGCTGGCTGGGATCCTTCGATTTCGATTTCCACCCCGGAGGACGTGTTCGTAACAAAACCGGTTAGCCCAGCCTCTACAGCCAGATTATAGACGAAAGGGCGAAAACCGACGCCTTGGACGATTCCGTTGATAAGAATGCGCTGTCGTGTCGTGTCGTTGGTGGCCGTCACGGCATAAGAGGCATCGAAGCGCTATCCCCCCCCGCTGGCTGCTGCTTTAGATAACTTCGAGACAGAGGAACGAATCCACTCAAACCACTGCTCCAGTCCATCTCCAGTCTTGGCGGAAACTTCAAGAAACCCCAGATGGTGGTTGACTTGCAGTGCGTATTCTTTGCACCGTTCCATATCAAAGTCGACATAGGGAAGCAGATCTATCTTGTTGATGATGCACAGGTCCGACACGCTGAACATGGTGGGGTATTTATGCGGTTTATCATCTCCCTCTGTGGTGCTGATGATGACGATCTTGTGTGCTTCACCCAGATCAAACAGGGCCGGACAGACAAGATTGCCGACGTTCTCAATCAGGAGAAGAGATTGTTCTTTAAGGGTAAGCTTTTTCATAGCGCGGTTGATCATCGATGCATCAAGATGGCACCCGGTACCAGTGTTTACCTGAACCACTGGCACGCCTGTAGCCTCGATACGGCTGGCGTCTCGCATCGATTGCTGATCGCCCTCAATGACGGTAATCGGGTGCTTGTCCTTCAGCAATTCGATCGTCCGTTCCAGAAGTGTAGTCTTACCCGATCCCGGTGAGCTCACCAGATTAAAAGTAAGTATCTTCTTGGCTTCGAAAAAACCACGGTTCCTTTCCGCAATCAGATTGTTCTTGGAAAGGATGTCCTCTTCAACTTTGATGGTACGGCTGTGATCGTGTGAGTGACCGTGGTCGTGAGGGTGATCATGTGGATGCTCGTAGTGAGCTTCTTCCGGTGTAGTTATAGTGACACCTTCTTCCGGTTGGCCGCAGCCGCATGTTTCGCACATGTTACCTTCTCCTCTAATCTACCAGAACACTCTTAACCGTCAGTTCTTTACCCTGAGTGATATCAATCTTGAATCCACCACACACTGGGCAAGAGGGCAGATAACCATCTATCTCACAATCCTGTTGACAATTGTGACATCTCCCCTTGGCGGGAATCGAAACAATATCAAGCCGTGCGTCTTGCGCAAGAGTGCCTTTGCAAGCAGCGTCGAAACAGAATTCCAGAGAATCGATGACAACGCCGGCGAGTACGCCGATTTCCACCTCAATCTCACTGACTTTGTGTGCCTGGTTGTTTGTCGCCGTCTTTGAAGCGATATCTACGATACTGAGGGCGATGGACATTTCATGCATGAAAACAGACCTCCGTGTCCGAATATAAGCTTTCTACTGGTTAATCGCAAATATATACGGGAACGTCCTTTTTGGAGATGATGGCTTCGGTCCTGAGGTGGTAGAGTATTTCCAGGAAAACTACAAGATTCCACTTGGGGCTCATGTTGTAAATGCCGGTTTGAGCGTGTGAGAGAATATTAGATGCTATGAGTTGAGGTAAATACTCAAAGCGAAAGTGAAACAGGACATTTCGGAGTAATCGTTTTTACTATGACGAATTAAGGCTTTTGTATTGCTTGATCAGTCGGCCTTTTTTCACGTCTTTCGTTCTTTCTTCCGCGCTGCAGGGAATAGGACGTTATTGAGAATCAGCCGATAGCCCGGTGAATTGCGGTGCAGGGAGAGGTCGGTGGGAGGATCACCCACGAAGTGCTGGTAGTCCTCGGGGTCGTGCCCGCCCAGGAAGGTAAACGTGCCGCGCCCGAAATTGCCGTGAATGTACTTGACCTGCTCCTCTTCCTCCACTTCGCCCATGATCAGTATGTGTTGTTTAATGGTACTGCGCCGGAATCCTGTCGTCTGTCCCATAAATCCTTTGATCACTGCTACGTGATTCTGCGTCAGCATGGCGGGGACGGGATCGTACTTTGCCGAAAACTCAAAGAGGGTGAAGTAGTCGGCTTCGGCGCCGCGGGTGATAGGTCGGTCGCTCGACGGAATATCGATGTTCGAGAATTCGTAGATAAAGGGATCGGTGATGATCTCAAACTCGTGGAAGGCAAAAGATCTGGTAAAATCCAGTTTTTGCTGACTCTTTAGATCTGCCGGTGTGCCATCGAAAACACTTTCAACAATATCGACTTCCTCGGCCGCCAGAGCAATATCATACGAATCGGTAGCCGAGCACATGGCAAAGAGGAATCCACCCTGCCCCACATAGTTCTTTATTTTTAAAGCGACGGCCTTTTTCTCCTCACTGACGGTAGGAAAGCCGAGTCGTTGCGCCATCGCTTCAAACTCTTCCTGCTGCTGAACGTACCACGGCGCGTTGTGATAATTGCGGTAGAACTTGCCGTACTGTCCCGTGAAATCTTCGTGATGCAAATGCAGCCAGTCGTACTTGTCCAGATGACCGAGAAACACCTCTTCATCCCACAGAGTCTCGTAATCGACTTCAGCATATGTCAGCGCTAGTGTAACGGCGTCGTCCCACGGCTGTCTGTTAGGCGGCGTGTAGATCGCAATCTTCGGTGTCTTTTCCAAGAGGACTATTTCCATATTGTTGGCATCTATCTTAGTGTAGGTGGCAAGAACGGCGTCGTCGGAGATAACTTCCGCAGTGACGCCTCGCACACGGCACTCCTTGAGAATGGAAGGATTATGTTCTAGCATGAAGGAACCGCCGCGGAAGTTGAGCAGCCATTCCACGTTGATATCATGAGTAAGAATCCAGTAGGCTATACCGTACGCTTTCAGATGATCTTTCTGAGCAAGGTCCATGGGGATCAGGATTCGTTCACCGGAGCTTGATGCGCAGACAATCAGGAATGTCAGTATCAGTCGTTTCAATTCAGGTCCGTCTCACTTTGAATCTGCCTGATTCTGTACCTGACCGGTTCCACGAGGACGCTTTCGGGATAAGTTTCGAGAACCGTCAGGTACCATTGGACGGCTTCCTGCGGCTTGTTCAGTTCGCGGTCGTAGATTTCGCCAATGGCGACAGTGGCCAGGTCACCTACTGGCGAATCTTGCAGTGCCATGAAGTCTGTGATGGCTGCGTCCGTACTCCCCAGCATGCGGCTGATCATCGCCTTTCTGAAGGTTGCCTCCGCCACGATGGGTGCTTGCGGATAGTTGTGTGAAACTTCCGCAAAGATCAGCTGAGCCTCAGCCAGCTTTGCCTGCTTCATAGCCCGTTCGCCTCTCAGATAACCGCGGAATGCTTTCCTTTCCTCTTCAGAAGCACGCACATAGTTTTCCTCCACAAACCCTTTAAGTTCGAGAGCATCGTTAAAACTGGCATCGGCGACATCCATCATTTCAATAAGATTATCCAGATTTGCAAGTGCCGTGTCTGTTTCGCCTGCCAGGAAAAGAACGTAGCATTGCTTCATGAGATACACCTGTTGATCCTCCGCTGAGGGTGTCTGGGTGAGCTGGCGCTCAAAGAATCTGCCCGCTTCATTCATATCTCCCTTAGCTACAATAACATCACCCACGCGGGTCGTAGCATCCCGCCGCAAATTGTTGTCCCTGGAGAGGGTCCTCGCGGCCTCGAAAGAGGAGAGAGCACCGTCAAAATCCTGCGTGATGCGATACTTGATTTCACCGAGTCGGTAGTGAACCTGGGGTGAAAAGGAACTCTGTGGCAGTGCCGTAAGAATTGAATCGTACAATGCAGATGTCTCTTCAAGGGGGAGAATGTCGGTGGAATTAAGTCTGTAGAAATGATCCTCAAAGAAGAGGTTATTAGGGAAGTAAACGGCTAACGGCTGGTATCCAATTTCGGGGACGATCTGTTTTTCATAGGTGAGGGCAAGTCCGTAAAGCGCTCTGCCGGTAAGCTTGCTATAGCGTGAGGCGCTGCGGGCGGCTCTATTCTCGGAGATAGTCTGGAGGATGGCGGAAAAGGCGTCCAGTGCAAGGGGCAGCTGGTTCTCTTTTCTTAAATTGTCCGCGAATTTGAGCCAGCGGTCAAGATCGTCATCAGATTGCAGACCTAACGCCTGATGATGATCGAATGCGCTGTCGTACCTGCCGATCTTGAAAAGTAAGTCACTGTGCAGCAGCAGGATGACTTCTCTGTTCTCATCTATTCGCACCGTCAATCTTGCTTCTATGAAAGGCACGCTCTCTTCCTGATCCGACAGTCGTAATAGGTAGTTGGAAATGGTAGGTACTTGCCTTGGATGATAGATTGCATAAGTGATGAATTCGTCCGTTGCCTTCTCATAATCCTGCAGTCGCGCATAAACAGTACCCAGTTCCAGCGAGAAGAAAGAGGGGTCATTGAACTGTTGTCTCCCTTTCTCCACCAGATCGTTAACCTGTTCTTCCATCTGATGTTTTAGGTACATCTGCAAGAGCACCTGGTAGGCTATCTTAGAATTTGAGTGTTGATGCAGCACATTGTCCCAGTACTCGAAGGCTGACTTCTCTTTACCCTGGTTGAGGAACAGTTCGCCCAGCTCCGCGTGACTCTGAATATCGTTGGGGAAGTGAGTCAGCCGCTCACGGATGAGCGTCTCCAGTTTATCAAAGGTTCGCAAACGGCTGAACATCGATTTCAGCTGAAGATAGACGCGGGTATCCCTTGGGTTTTCCTTGAGAAGCTCGAGATACAGTTCCTCGGCCTCCTCATACTGTTCAAGCCGCTCAAGGCGGACAGCTAACTTAAAGGCGTCCTGGTGCTCCATCAGCAGCAAGTTTGTGGCATTCTGAGCGGACGTTATCTCGATGGCCGCAAGAATGAGAGAGAAAACGAGGCATCTACTCATTTTGATCGCTTTCCCTTACTTCAGGCACTTCTACAAGAGTGTTGAAATAGGTCCTAATCATTTCCTGGTAGTCCCGTGAATAGCCGGCTTTCAGTGCGAGACTGAGCGCCTCCATGGCGAGATTCCTTCTCTGTCCCAGATCAGAAGGCAGGCCGGAGGGTCCTTCGCGGTCGATATCCACTGCCGTTGTCCCCTTTCGCTTCTCCGAAAAGTCTCTCTGTTTCATCGATCGCTGGGAGTCAAGCATTCTGGAAAGAATCTTTTGCTGGCGTTCCACGGTGCGCCGATCAACCTTGTTCAACTGAAAATCTTTAATGACTTCATCCATCTCCTCCGCGATTCCGCTGAGGGATTCGGTTCCCCGGCTCGATCCACGCATCTCTCTCATCAGCTGTTCCAGTGATTTTTTGAGCTGCTCCTGCTGACGCTGAAGTCTCTGACGCATCTGTTCCTGGGCGAAGGCGGCCATCTGCCCCAAGGCCAGTTGCAGCGACAGGTCGTTAATACCTTTTTGCTGACCGGCCATCTGCCGCATCCGCTCCATGAACTGTTCCAAGCCGGCTGCCGAGCCTGATTGCTCTATCGCGTTGATGGCAGCCAGTGTAGCGAGAGCGGCCTCATTCAGGGCAGAGACCGTCGTTCCCTGGCTCTCCACGGCTGCCCTGCCGTTTCTCTCCTCCAGCTTGGTGAGCGATTCATTCATTCCTGCTGTTGCGCGTCCGATGGCTTTGCCCATTTCAGGCGAGACTGCAAAAGTTTCGCTGGAGAGCTGCATAAGGGCGCCGATCAGTTGAGAAAGTTGATCCCGCAACAGTTGCTGGCGGTTTGCCATTTTGCCGAGACGGGGACTGTTTCGCGGCAGGTTCTTGGTCTCCTGCTGAAGTTCCTCCTGCTCCTTGGAGATATACAAGGTGTTTTGCAGTGCCTTCTCAAACTTTGCCACCATCGCTTCAACTGTTTCGCCACGAAACGACTCCCGAATATTAGTGATATCGGTGGTCATTCGGTTCAGGTTTTCGGCGCCTTGTATAGCCGATTGTGACCCCTTTTTCATTTCGTCGCGTCTCAACTGTCGTGATGCAGCCTTCAACTCACGGGAGGTCTCATCAGCTACGTATGACTGGGCCAGTTCTTCCAGTTCATCTGAGGGCATTCTTGCGAACGGCTCCATATCACGCGCTGCATCGCTCATCAGTTCCTTGATGTTCTCGAACTCCTGGCTGTTGCGTAACTGTTCCTCAGCAAGGTTCTGGGACTCACCCCGGTTTGTATCCTCTAAGGTTCTTTCGGCCAGGTTCTCTTGCCTCTCAGTGAGCAGTTCCATTCTGGATACCAGTTCATCGATTTTTTGCTCCGCCTGGATCCGTTTAAAGATGTCTATAAACCGATCAAGCTGACGTTCAACAGCAGTGGTGTTCAACCGAAAATCTTCAAGTGCCTGTAGAAGCTGTTCCGGTGTCACTTCTGTCGTCGCTTCCTGCAGCTGTTCCATCGCTTGTAGAAGCTCAGGAGTCAGCACATCCTGAAGCAGTTCATTCAGATTTCTGAATTTCTCGATCAGATCGGGAGAGAACAGTTCGTGTTTATCGGACTGTTCAGCAATTTTCTGCAGTGCCTCTTGGAGAGACTGAATTTGCTCAAGTTTTTCCTGCACCGTTTCGATGGACTTCTTCACACTTTGCTGCTGTTCCCAGTTCAATTTTTCCTGCTTCAGCGCTTCCAGTTCGATAGACTCCAGTACTTCATCAATCCTCTTCAATTCTTGCTGAATCTGCCGCGCATCTTCTTCAACGGACTCTTCCTGTTCCAGAGTTCTGGCATAGAGATCAGTAAGTGACGGAAATCTGGCAGTCAATGTGGGTGAGACAGCTTTCTTCGGTCCCGAGACTTCATCGTTGTCGTAGAGTTCAATATGGAATTCAAGTTCGTCCTCTGGCATGAGATTGAGACTGCTCACGTCCCAGATGGTGTAGACATCTTGGGAAGTTTCCTCCTTGGAGAAGGAATGGATGCTGTGGATACTCACAAGGTCGCGGGATTGTGTTGCGGAACCTGTTGACAGGTAGTCCGGGTGACGTGTTTCATAGACGATCTGCAGGTTGGAGAAACCGAAATCATCTTCAATATGCAAATGCACCGGAACTGTAAAATCACTGCCTAGCTCTGAATAGCCTTCAGGCAGAAGAACTTCCAGCGTCGGCGGCACATCCTCCAAAGCGATAAGGTGATATTCGATGGGATCCAGGTTACCGATCCCGCGGCCGTCAAAAATGTAGGTTGAGAA
>CEPZ01085480.1_pt1 | contig 19678 bp, 17 predicted proteins | sample 530461 | NCBI WGS metagenome assembly CEPZ01 (sample SAMEA2620106, study PRJEB7988) | marine metagenome | isolation source: saline water (ENVO:00002010), including
AATGGCAATGAAAATAAGCTATAATACTTTTTCAAGAAGTGCATTAAAATCTACAAAAAAGGTAATTGCAATAACACCCTGGGAAATAAATTTCATAAAAAAATATGGCGCAAAGGATGAACAGATAACTATTATTCCTAATGGGATGGATAAAATTCTTACTAAAAAAATAAAAAATAATGATTTTAAAAAGAGATTCAAGATACCCCAAAAAGATAATATCGTTCTCTTCTTTGGAAGATTCAATATTACAAAAGGCCCAGAAAAACTTGTGAGGATAGCAAAATCAATTCTAAAGGATAAGAAAAAACAAGATATTACATTTGTAATGCGAGGTCCTGATGAAGGCATGCGGGAAAAAGTTAAAAAAATGATAGGTGATGAAAAGAAAATCATTTTGATAAAAGAAACAAGAGATAGAGAAGAAATCGCAAAAACTTATCAAGCCGCGGAAATCTATGCAATGCCCAGCTATCGTGAAGGTTTGCCGTTAACATTATTCGAAGCTATGGCATCCGAACTAACAGTTGTTGCAACTCCTGTTAATGGAATACCTTATGAAATAAAAGAACCCGAGAATGGATTTCTCGTTCCTTACGGGGATGAAGACAAGTTTAAAGAAAGAATACTCGAGCTTTTAGACAACGACAAACTAAGAAAACAAATATCAAAAAACAATTCAAAAAAAGCAAAGAAATACACTTGGGATTATATCTTTGAAGAAACTATGAAAGTTTACAAAGAAGCCCTCTTAATAAAAAAATAAAAAATAAAATGATATCAATAATTATCACTGCCTACAAGGAAGAGAAGACAATAGGAAAAGCAATAGAACAAATTTCAAAAAATAATCTTCAAGCTTATGAACTCTTAATCACCGCTCCCGACGATGAAACACTTAATGCTGCAAAAAAATATTCTAAAAAAATAAAAAATCTAAAACTCATTAAAGACGCAGGAGACGGAAAGCCGGCAGCACTAAATCTTGCAATCAGTAAGGCAAAAGGCGACATTCTAGTTTTAACAGATGGTGATGTCTATATTGGTGATAATGCAATTGAAAATTTATTAAAACCATTTACTAATCTAAAAATAGGAGCAGTTTCAGGAAATCCAATCTCAATAGATTCTAGAAAAAACATGATGGGATTCTGGGCACATCTCTTAACAAAAATAGCAAACGAAAGGAGATTAAAGGCTGTTTCATCTAAAAAAAGATTTTTTTGCTCAGGATATTTATTTGCAATAAGAAAAAAACTTTTTCCAAAATTACCAAAAGAACTTTTATCTGAAGACGGTTTTATATCCAATAATGTCTATAAAAATAAATATAAAATTGCCTATTCACAAAATTCTCCTGTTTATATAAAATACCCAACAAACTTTTCTGATTGGATTAAACAAAAGAAAAGAAGTGCGGGGGGCTATAATCAAATAAGAAAATTAACCAACACAGAAATAAGGTCATTTAAGAAAGAATCTTCAGGAGCATTTGATTTTTTAAAGTACATTTCCAATTTTAGAGAATTAATGTGGCTATTCAATCTATTTTTAGCGAGAATTTATCTCTGGGCTGTAATCTATTTAGACATTAATCTAAGGAAGAAGTCACATAAAGAAATTTGGGTTAGGGTTGAAACAACGAAATAAAAACAATCAAAAACAATAAAAACCCTTTTAATAATTTATATTTATGAAAGAAGAGTTCAAAAATCAAAAAGAGGAAGAAAAAATTGAAGAACAAATTGATAAAAGAGTGAAAGGTATAAAAGGAAAATTATTTGGGTGGGTTACTGATAATTACGATAAAGCATTTCTCATAATTCTCGCAATAGCATTCATAATCCGTTTCTGGATTTTTTTAAAAACACTAGATCAACCGCTTTGGTGGGACATCGCCTCATATTTGGCCACCGCAAAAAAATGGGCTTTTAGTTTAAATGTTAATGATGTTTGGTACTACCGTAGAGGTTTTTTATGGCCTCTAATTAGTGCATTCTTTTTTAAGATAGGTTTGGGGGAATCAGGAATAAGATTCTTAGTAACATTGCTTTCAACAGGAATAATTGCAGTTTCATACTTTTTAATTAAGGATATATTTAACAACAAAAAATTAGCTCTCCTAGTAAGTATAGGACTTACATTTTCATGGGTTAGTTTATTTTTTACGGGAAGACCAATGACAGGTATTCCTTCTGCTTTCTTCTTACTTACCGCCCTCTGGTTCTTTTACAAAGGCTATGTTCTAAAACACGGAAATAAATTCATTTATCTTTTCGGATTATTTTATGCATTTGCAGTGCTTGTAAGAATGCAATATCTAATGTTTGCTCCAGTTTTCATAATTTATATCTTTGTAAAAGAAAAATTCAGATTCTTAAAAAATAAAAAATTATGGATTGCCCTTGGAATTTTTGCGCTAGCGATGACTCCCCAGGCAGTAATGTATAATAGTCAATTCGGAAATCCTATCTCAGACATTATGACTTACTACCTCGGCATAGGAGGACTTTCATCTACTGGAGAAAGCGGCGGGGACAGAACTTTTTCAACTGTCTTTGATTATTTTTATGACCTCCCTTATGCATTATCCAAACCCATCTTCCTGCTTTTTTTAATCGGAACGATTATTTTCTTTTCCGGAATGTTAATAGGAATGGATAAATTATTTAAAAATAAAAATATCCAAAAAAAGTTTTTAGTATTCCTCTTGATAGTAATTCCCTTAATGTTTTTAGGATATATGACAGGACTTGTTGAACAAAGATACATGATGGCTGTCTATCCTTTTCTCTTTCTAGTAGCTGCAATCCCTATGTTGTCTTTAGAGAAGATTATAAAAAATAATACAAAGATTAGCAGTAAAGGGGCAACAATAATTATTTTTATAATATTTACCACTCTTTTTATTTATCCAACCCTCGGAACCTTTCAAAACTCAAAATCAAATTTTGTTTGGGGTATAGAACTGACAGAATCAAAATTAACCTCTTATGGCGAAGTAATGTTAGGGAGTATTTGGATGAAAGAAAATTCTAATCCTGGAGACATTGTTATAAGTGCCTCATATCCTCAAACTGCTTATTATTCTGAGAGGTCAACATTTTCATTTGATAATAAAGGTAATCCAGAAGCCAGAGAAGTTCAAAACAAAAGCGAATTTGAAGAATTTGTCCGAACAAATCGTCCAAAATTTATAATGGTATCTGTCTTCCAACACCACTCTGATTGGGTTCAAGAATATATAATAGAAAATCAAGACTCCTTAGCACCCGTACAAGCATACCACCAAGGAGAACAGCCGGTCCTAATTGTTTATGAAGTGAAATACAATTAGATAAAATTAATTTCCTAACTCTCAGAATTTCCCAGTTATCTAAGATTATTTTATAACTTTTAATTTATAATAAAGACAATTTGATGGAAATAGATTAAACAAAAATCTTGTGTAAAATTTGGGCGCAAGATTTGGAAGAAAACTAAGCCATTTAAGTTTGGGATTTAATGAAAAGATGTATTCTCTCTTTAAAGTTTTAAAACGCGCCTTAGAATAATAATCAAACCCACCATCTTTAAAATATTCAAAAGTATTATATGTCATAAATTTTTTAGTTAAAGGGTCTTGTGCAGAACACATGTTCGGAAAAGCAGGACTTCTAATTTTTATAATCCCCCCATTTTTACAGATTCTATGTAACTCTTCAACAACTTTCAAAAAATCGTCAAGCAACTCAATAGTTCCAAGAGATAAAATTTCATCAAAATAATTTTTCTTAAAAGGGTAAGGGAATTTATTTAAGTCATGAACTACATCTACCCCATCTAATTTTTCCCTGTCAATATTAATATAACCTTTTCTAATATCATTTCCGCATCCCAAATTTAATTTTTTCATATTTATTCTTAATTTCTAATCATTTTAAGTTTTAATTATCTAAACCTTTAATAAATTGAGTATTTTTAAACCTTCCAATAAAACTCACTCCCAAAAAATTAACCTTTTTGAGAAGTTTTAATTCAGATTTTAATATTACTAATATATCTTTTAATGGAGTAATATGGTCTGCGACTACCTCATCCTTACCCAACAGTTTCCTTATTTTTCTAGAAATCCAGTTTTCCTTAGGAATAATTGTTATTAACTCAAAATTAGGATTCATTTTCTTAAAATTTTGAATAGTTCTTCTTATTTCTTCTTTTGAAATATGTTCAAATACATCTATCACAAAAATTTTATCTGGTTTAATACTTGTATAATCATTTATATCACTTTGTTCAGGGGTAATATCATATCCAACCACATTATATCCTTTTTTCTTCAGCAAATTTTTCAGCCACCCTGCCCCACAACCAAAATCTAAAATTAAGTCAGATTTTTTTAATTTAGCTAACTTAATAGCTAAACTAGTTTTCGTTCTAAAAAACCATCTCAATAAAGGATTTTTATGCATATGTGTTGCTTTTAATTTATCTACCATTTTTTTAAATACTTACTAAATCTATTCATCTGCATTTTAAAAGCATTTAATTTACCTTTAAATCCAATAGAATCTGGAGCTATTTGATAACAATACATACATTTAAGACAATTTTTATCTCCTAATTTTTTACAACCTACTGGACAATAAGCTTCAAGACATTTTTTTATTTTTCCCATATCACTAATCGGATATAATTTTTTTATATCCAATTCTTCATGAATATAAATATCTTGTCTTACTCCTAATTTAAATAAAAACCAAGGCACAAAACCACTATCAAAGATTTTTCTAAAAGGTTTCATAAATCTTATATTAATACAATAATTTTTATACAATAAAATTTTAGAAAAAATATTTTGTCTTGCAGCAATAAAATTTGCAATTTTTTGAATTTTTTTCATAAATTCTTCATCTGTTTGTGTTAAATGTCCTTCTTTTAATGCAAATTTAAGAAAAGGTATTTTTTTATAATCAAGGCCAATTAATTTTGAGCAAAGTAAATCCATCACATAAGGATTATGCCCCTCTAGAATAATATTCATCTTCTTAGGAATACCATCTCCCGGACCATTTCCCTCCATACAAATTAAACCATCAACAATTATTAAATCAGTTTTAATTATCTCATTTAATCGAACAATATTTCTTGCAAGATTTTCATGCATTTCCCTTTTATTAACTCCCTTCAAACAACCCATATAATTTTTACAAGAAACAGTTATTTTTGCCTCCATATGAGTTTTTAACTTAGGAAGATTAATTATAAAGTCAGCATCAAGACTTACCTTAGCAACATCTGCCTTTCCAGTAATTAAATTTATTGATTTTCCTTGATCATCATTTAAATTTAAAAGCCTTACATCAAACATTTTAGCAACTTTATCCAAACACAAACGAGAAAATACATTGATTCCAATATGATTTACTCCACAATTAGGGCCATCACCCAAAATAATATTCTTATAACCTCTTTTTTTCAAGCTCTTTAAAACAGGAATAATCAATCTTAAATCTGTGGAATTTCCAGTAAGTGCATTTAAGTCATTATTAAAATTAGGCTTTACTAAAATTTTAGCATTTTTATTTTTTGGCAAGATTTTTTTATTATTCTTAAAAATATCTTCAATATTTTCTTCAATTTCTTTTACAGTCTCGCATCTAAATAAACTAATTTTATCTTTATTAAATTTATATTCTTTTATTTTAACCATTTTAAAACTCCATTAAATTTTAAATGAGTCGGAATCCTCTCATTACTAATTAAAAAACCATTTAATTCTTTATCATTAGGATATCCATGCATTGCAACAAATTTCTCATCAGAATTTCTTTGATAAAAATTAGGAAAAAAATAATTTCCTTTTTTAATGTAAAATATTAAATCTCCATATTTTTTATCAAGAGGTATTTTATATTTTTCTGCAGTTTTATCATCAAGGATTTGCCCAACCTTGGTTTTCTTTAAAATTCTCTTAATTATTTTTTCTACATCTTTATTTCCAAACCAAAAAGAAACAGTTGTACCAGCAATAAAATAAATATAATCTTTTCTTTTTGGTAAAATCTTTTCAATATCAATATAATTTTTTATATCAACAAAACCATGATCAGACCATAGAAAAACTTCTCCCTCAAAGCCTCCAACATACTTTTCTAAGAGCTTATCAATTTTTTTTAAAACAACTTTAGTCTGGGGACTTTCCCTTCCAAATTTATGAATTATTTTATCAATTTCCATTAATTGTGTATAATAAACTTCAAAATCTTTTTCTGAAATTAATCTCCCTAATCTTTTATCATCATCTTCAAAATCAAAAATTAATTTAATCTTTTCATTATCATTATTTTTAATAACAAAAAAAGGCCACTTATAACAAACAAAATTTCTTTCTTGAAAATAATTTAATTTCCATAAACCTTGTTTAACAGAGGTATCAAAATATTTTAATTTAGCTAAGGGTATATGATGCAATCCAGAAAACCACGTTCTTCCATGAAATTTTTGGAGTAATACTCCAAAATAATCTCTTATTTTTTTATTAAAACTAAGAAATTTTAATAAAGGATTTTTAAAAATAGAATTTTTAGATCTCACAAATTCTAACCAAGTTCCATGTTCTCTTGGAAATTTGCCTGAAAAAAAAGAATATTCTAATCCAGTGAATGCAAAAAGAGTTTCTAATTCAGAAGAATAATTCTCTTTACCGAATTGATAAAGAAATGGAGTATTTTCTTTTGAAATTAAATCTTTCCCCAGACCATCAATACAAATTATTAATTTCTTCATCACAATTTTTGCATGAAAAAAGCTATATAAGCATTTGCATAGTCAAGACTAATATTTTCCCAATTTTCTCCCTTACAAGGATAAATATTCATTAAAATTTTCTTACCTTTTTTTAGCAAGCTAATATCCACAACCTCTTCATCAATTGCTCCAATAAGATAAACTAATGAAGAAAAAATAATCAAATCAGGAGATTTTCCAAGCAAAACAGATGGTTTATTAATACCTAAAATTTTTAATCTTTTATAATATTTATATTTTAATAAAAGAGAAGATGCAGGCAAAAGAATAAAGTCAAAAATCTCAAAATTAAAACCAATCTTAGTTTTAACAATTTCCTTAATATAGGGAGAATAAAACTTTCTTCTCATATTCAAAATAGCATAAGATAACTCTTCTAATGTCTGAATTTTTTTGCCTAAAAATTTACTAAAAAAATATTTAGAAACTTCCAAAATATTATTCTGAGCAATAAACCACTCTTCTTCAACATTTTGATTTGGAAGTTTCTTAGGATTTGTTTTCCATTTAATAAACTGTTCAATTTTTAAATGCAAATCTGGAATTTTTCCATAAAGTTCTGGAAAATCTTTTTTATAATTTTCTTTTAAGATTTTCATAGATTTATTATATCCAATTTGATATTTTTTATTTAATAAAAGCAAGGAAGTACAACAAGCAGCATATGCTTGTTGAATAAAATAAGTTAAAACTTCTTTATCATAACTCCCTTTAGTTGAATAATATTCAATCATCTGACTCATTCTATCCAGTAAAAACTTAGCTCCTTCTGAAAGAGGAATTTTGTCAAGAGGATAATCCGGAATTAAATTTCTCAAATCCCTGCCCCAAAGAATTACTGAATTATTTTTTAGTTCATAATTTCTAATTCTTGGCAATAATTTTTTTAAATCTCCTGGACTATCACATTTTAAATCAATATAAAAACTTTCAATAAATTTTTGATTTTCTTTTTTAAATGGGTAAAAAATCTCTTCAATTCCACCATATCCTAATTTTTTAGAGATTTCTGTAGCAATATCATCTACTCTTTCCTTACTTAATTTTTCTTTTGCTAACACTTGAATATCATAATCATTATAAGGAATCCATTTTCCTTTAATTTTCCTTACAGGCCCCTCACCACGAGAAAATCCACCAGTTAAAATAATAGAAATTACAGAAGGGATTTTCTCTTTTATTGATTTAACAATAAATTTCATATCCTTTTCAATTTTCTTATCTGCTTCCTTAGAGAAAGTATATTTCATATTTTTTCTAAAAAATTCAAAGTTTTAAATATATATGTCATAGAATTCTAAAATAAACTTTTTATTTTCTAAATGCAAGAATTGCCCCAATAATTGCAGGAATTATTCCCCCAAATAATAAAGCAAGAAGTGACATAGAGAAAACACTACTCGCACTAACACCAAACAGAGCAAATAAACCAATTAAAGTAGCTTCCCTTGTTCCTAATCCTGCCATACTTACTGGAATGAATGCTACAATTGTCCCTACAGGAAGAATTGCAAGAAAGTAGATTAATGGAAGATTTATCCCAACTGATAAAGCAAAAATAAATGTAGCAAAATAAATAAGCAACCAACTAAAAATATTTAATAAGAAAGCATAAAATATATTTCTTTTACCAGGCATATCCTCATAAAAAGAATCAAAATTATGTTTAGTTTTTTTCTTCATTTTTTCGGGAATTAAACGACGATAAAGAAATTTCAAGAAAAATCTCGCTCTTTCTTTTTTAATAAAAATAACAATCAAAAATATAAATAAAATAAACAGCAAAAAAATATAAATAAGGAAATTTATTCCAAGATAACTTTGAAATAAAAATCCAAAAACCAAGACAATTAAAAAGAGAGATGTTGCCTCTAAAACTTTATCTAAAACAAAATTACTTGCTCCTTTTCCAAAACTATGTGAGTATTTTTCTAAATACCCTGCGCGTGTTAAGCTTCCAATTCTTGACGGAGTAATAAATCCATAAAAATGAGTAATTAAATTTATTTTAAAAGCTTCTTTAAATGGTATTTGTATCTTTTGTTTTAATGCTAAAAAATACCATTTAATTGTTAAAAATATTAAAACAAAAAACTGAAAAAAAATAGCAAGAAAAATATATTCGGGGTGAAAAACAAATGCTTGATATATTTTACTAAAAATCTCTCTGGTATCTAATTTTAAGAGAATATAAATAAAAATGATTATACCAATAAATGGCAAAATTTTTTTCACTTTATTCCATGTCATAATTACTATTAAAAAACTCCAAATAAAAACCTTTCTAATATATGATATATTCCACTATGTATATTCCACTATAATCAAATTTAAATAATAATTTAAGGAGAGTACCTTATGGTGATTGATAATGGCAATTAATGAACTTTCCTTAGTTATTCCAGCCCACAATTCCAGTAAGGTAATTGAAAAAAGTATAAAAAATTTTTATGATTTTTTATCACCTAAGATAAATAATTTAGAAATTATTGTTGTTTGTAATGATTGTTGGGATAATACTAAGGAGTTATGCCAAGAACTTGCACATAAATATCCTGTAAAAGTTATTGAAATTCCTCAAAGAGGAAAAGGATATGCCTTAATTAAGGGATTTGACAATGCTAAGTACAATAGTCTAGGATTTTTAGATGCAGACAACCCATTTGACCTATCTAAGATTCTTAAAATGATTGAGATAGTAGAAAATTCTGAAAAAGCAGACATAGCAATCGCCACTAAATATCTTAAAAGACAAGCAAAACTTCAAGATTCTCAAATAAGACGCTTTCTTTCACTTGGAGCTCATTTTACTTCAAGAATACTTTTTAATATGAATTTTAGAGATACACAAGCAGGTGCCAAGTTTTTTAAAAAAGAAGTATGGCAAAAAGTAAAAAAAGATTTTATTTGTAAGGGATTTGATTTTGATATAGAATTTTTATATAAAGCAAAAAAACAAAAATTCAAAATAGCAGAAATATATATTCCAATTGAATATGAAAAATTCAGTACCTTTAGATTGAAATATCTTCCAGGCATGTTAAAGAGACTCTTTAAATTAAGATTTAAATTAATATAAAAAATATAAAATAATATGAAAAAATCAATTTTACTTACATTTGATGTAGAAGAATTTGACCTTCCAAGAGAACATTCAATTTATCTTACAACAGAACAAGAGTTTAAGATTTCAAAACAAGGACTTATATCTATTCTAGAACTTTTATCAAAACACAAAATAATTGCAACATTTTTTACAACAGCTACATTTGCAAAGACATACCCTAAATTAATAAAAAGTATATCAGATAAAGAACATGAAATTGCTTGTCACGGATATTCACATCAAGATAACTATTTAGATAATAAAGATTTTCAAAAAATAAATAAAGCAAAAAAAGAAATTGAAAAAATAATAAAAACAAAAATAAATTCTTTTCGTGCTCCAAGATTTCAAATTAAAAAAATATCCCACCTCGCTGAATTTGGATTTAAATATGATTCATCTATTCATCCTACATTTGTTCCAGGAAGATACATTAAATTATCTGAAAAAAGGAATATCCACAAGATAGGCAACATCACAGAAATTCCACCAACTACTCTCCCACTTTTTAGGATTCCTATTTCCTGGATTTTTTTCAAAAACACACCAACTTTTTGGCACAAATTGTTTACAAAGATAAATCATCTTTCATCAAATTACACAATGCTCCTTTTTCATCCATGGGAATTTTCAGATTTAAGGAAAATTCTAATACCAAATTATATTAAAACAAAAGCAAAAAACAAATTAGAAAAATATATAATTTTCTGTAAAAAAAATAAATTTAAATTCACTACAATCTCCGATTTCTTAAACCCAGAAATCTCTTAAATGTCCAAGAACTGCCTTAACTCCTCGCAAATTAAATCTTAAATCTTCAAAATTCTTAATTGACTTTAGTCTTGCAAAAACATACTTAGGAGTTAGAAAAATTGTGTAAATCTTACCACAAACACTCGCAACATCTTCTGCAGTTGTGCCTTTAACCTTTAAAACAGGTTCCCGCATATCATATCTATCATAATCTTCATAATCAAATAAAAACCATTTATTTTGTTTTGCTTCCTTCCATAATGTAGTTCCAGGATAAGGAATTAAAACAGTAGCTTGCAATATATCTGCTTGCCCTGTTTGCATTAACTTTTTAGCAAGAGCAAGAGTATTTAGAGCATCTTTTTTTGTTTCCCAAGGATAACCCACAATCATTGTTAAATGAACTGTTAAACCCGCTTTTTTAGCCATCCTACACCCTTCTAGAATATCATTAATCTTAACCCCCTTATCTAAATTATCCAAAGTTTTCTGATTTGCACTTTCTAAACCAAATTTCAATAATCTAAAACCAGCTTTTTTCATTAAATTATATTCTTCTTGTTTCAAAGCACCAAATCTCATATTACAAGAATATTTTATTTTTTTATTATATCCCCGTTTAATCAACCCATTACACAAATCATTTAACCATTTACCAACAGTTAAAGTTCCAGAATCATCAAAAATTTCCTTAATATTATATTTATCTATTAACATTCCAATTTCATCTAAAACATTTTCAACACTTCTATTTCTAAAACAAGGATATAATCTTGGCCAAGCACAAAATTTACATTTACCCCACCAACAATCTCTTCCAGACATAATATAAAAATAAGGTTTTCCAGAAATATTATATTCTTTTTGATAGTTTTTCCATTTTGTTAACTCTCTATCAACAAAACCAGCTTCATCAAGTTTATGTTTTAATTCAAATTTACCAGAAGATTTAATCTCATCATCCTTATTTTTATCTCTGTAATAAATCCCCCTAGGAACTTTTTTTATCTTCTTACTCTTTATCTTATTCCCTTCCAACCAATTAACTAAATCCATAGAAAGAAAATCAAAATCTCCGCCAGTTAAAACAAAATCAACATTAGAATTTTTCATTGTTTCTTCTGGAAAACTTGTAACATGATCCCCTAAAACAGCAATCTTCATATTAGGAAATTTTTCTTTTATCTTATTAATTGTTTTCCAGTGTTGTTTTAAAACAGGAGTTTTAGTTTCAAAAATAAATAAATCAGGACTATCCTTACTTAAAATATTAAAAAACTTTTCATAATTAATTTTTTCAGCAATACAATCAAGCCATAAAACATCATGTCCTAAATTTTTTAACATTGTTGCAGTACTACCCATAACAACAGGAAAAATCAAACAAGGATTATTAAACCATTGAAACTGCCTGTTCTGTCCAAGTGTAGCAGTTCCTTTAGCAGATTCTGTTGGAGGATAACCAATGATTATTTTCATTTAAATCTAAAAAATAAAGGTGTTATAAATATTTGTATGGTTTAATTAAATAAAATCAGAAACACTATCTTTCATTAAAAACTCTTTTCCTTTTCTTAAACAAACCATAAAAACTCCCCATCCCATGAGTAACATGGGAGATTATTGAAGTAAAAAAAACAGCTAAACTAGTTTTAATATTTTTATGTAAACTTGTAAGGAAAACACCTAAAACATAAAGTCCAACAAACAATAAAAAAAATCCCTTGATAATTGGAAAAAATAAAGATAACACAATTCCAGAAACTAACCCAATTATCCCGAATATTGTGACTAACAAATAAAGTTTATCTATTCCAAACTCTTCCTTAAGTAACCAAAGATTATCTCTTCCATAAAAAAACATCTGCTTTAGGTGCTTTTTCAAGCTGTTCCTTCGATGATGCCAAACTACTACATCTCGAGCATAAAGAATTTTAAATCCTTTTTTTCTGCAATCTAAACAAAATTTAGTATCTTCTGCAGTTAAAAATTTCCCACTATATTCTGAAGCTGCTTCTTTTTTAACAATATAATTACAAGAAGGAAGTTCAGTAACATATTTACTCTTACTTTTTTTAGAATATCTCCTTGCTACATGCCCACTTATTAAAGGATTTGCTAAAACATATCCTGAAACTTTTTCCCAAAAACAACCTTGTGGGGGGGTTAGATTAGGACCTCCAACAATCCCTATTTTTTCTTTTTCTAAATATTCTCTTGCTCTTTTCAACCAATCTTCCCCTGGATAAGCATCAGAGTCAATAAAAGCATAAAAATCTGCTCCAGATTTTTCTGCTATTTTCATCCCAATATTTCTTTTTTCTGCTGGAACACTCTCACCTGTTTTTATAATTTTTAATCTCTTATCTTTTTTCTTATACTCTTCCACATTGTCAGATAAAACTAATATCTCAAAATTATCATAATCAAGTTTCAAACAATTTTCAATACATTCCTTAGTATAATCATCAATTGTTTTGCAAGGAATAATTATTGAAACTTTTTCCATTTAAACAATTAATACCTCCCTAAAAATCAATAAAGCAAGCAAGCAAATTAAAATCTGGAAAACAAAGATTAAATAAACAACATCTTTTTCTCGAACATTTTTCTTGAATTTTCTTAAGATAGCGATAGAAAGGTGTGTTAGACCATAAATCTTTTTATATGGCAGACTCAAATTTCCATTTTCATCTGGAATTCCAAAAGAATGTTTTTTTAATCTCCCCCTGCTTTTCAAACCAACCTCAACAAAGTACAAAAGAACAACAAATAAAGCAATTCTTTCAAAATTTCCTAAAATAGCCATACAAGCAATTAATGCACCAACAGCATAAGTTAAACTATCTCCTGGAAGAACTTTTGCAGGAAATTTATTATAAAAATAAAAACCAATCAAAGCACCAACCATGCATAATCCAATAATTGCAAGCCATGACGAACCAGTAGCATAAGCAACAAAACTTAGAAATGAAAGAATAATAATTCCTTGCCCAGCCTCAAGTCCATTAAATCCTGCTAAAAAATTATATGTTGTAGCTGCGCCTGCAATACCCAATGGAATTAAAACAAGAGGATAAAGAAGACCAATACTTATAGGTCCTAAAAAAGGAATATTAATCACATGATGCCCAGCATTAATAACAACTAATGGAATTGAGGCCATTAAAGCAAGAAAAATTCTAAATCTTATTGAAAGTCCCCCATGCCTCCATCCAAGGACATCATCAGTAAAACCTACAATTGCTAAGATCAAAATCACACCCAACAAGGCAAAAATTTCAAGAGTAACACCATCACCCTCCATAACAAAAGTTCTAATAGCAACATAAAACAAAACCCCTAAAACAAAAGCTAAAACAACAACAACACCTCCTGATGAAGCAATATTTTTTGGATGTCCAAATTTATTCATGTTTTCTAATAATAAACCTACCTTTTGCGATTTTTTAATCCATTTAGGTAAAAATAAAACTGCTACTAAGAAACTCAGTAAAATTGACAAAAACAACAAAATTTCCATAATCTTTTACAAAGTCACTGTTTTTAAATCTTACAATTCCCAAGAAATATATTTTTCTGGCTCAATACTTACATATTCTTCTACTTCCTGTTCCTTACCTGTATAATCTACTTCCCAAATCTTAATTGGTCCTTGAATACCATTATAAAAAACAAAATCATGCACACCCAAACCTTGGGCTCTTAATTCAGAAACAACAACAGAATGTTCTTTATGGGCAACCTCAAAATTAGGAAAATTATTAAATGGATCATCAAGAAGATATTTCTGAGCTAAAAATCCCCTCATAACTCTTGGAGAAATATAAATCATAGCACCCATAGCATCAACATTAACACTCTGACCAGAAGGAACAATAGTTTCAACTAAATAAGCAGTACCTTCTAATCCCTCACCCAGGTCAATAAACTTTCCATTAAAATAAACATATCTTAAAGGGTATCTAATCTGTTGATTATTATAAAAAAGCACAACACTTGCTTTTTGAATTGAAAAGCTATTATCTTTATTATTAGCTGTTTCAATTATAATTCCTCTAACAGCTGCCCTACCTGCAGGTAAAAAAACACTATCACCCCCATCATCTGAAGCAATTGTAGTATCTTCATCAAGTGCAATTCCTCCTTGGTAAATTCTTGCAGTTCCATTAGCAGTTTCTTGAATTTGTCCCTTATCTAATGTCATTGTGTTAATCCAAGAAAATCTATCAAAATTTTCATCACTTCCAATTGAAGAAAAAGCCCCATATTTTCCAATATCTGTTGGATCTATTAATAAATATGTTGTATCATGATTATATAAAAATTCTAAACTATCTTCTTGATTATCTCCTGTCAAAACAAGGCGTCCCATATGGTAATTCCAAAACGTAATCATATTTCCCCCATCTAAAACTGTTGCCCTTTCTCCAATTGACTGAACCCAATATCCATAATCCCACCAATGTGCAAAAACAGCATCTTGTGGAGTATTATCCCTTACCCAAGACATTGCTTTCTGCCACTGTTGATTATAATGAGAAGGAATATGATAATAAGCCCTATATTTTACTGCTCCATAATAATTCCAAAACGCAAACAAACTTAATAATAAAACCACAACAAAAACCACACCAATAATATTTTTCTTAGTTCCTTTTTCTAATTTTCTCCACTTTGAAAAACTTTCAACAACAAGATAAGCAACAAAAATTGGTGCAACAATTGCTAAAACCATAATTAATCTAACTGCACTTCGTGCTGTAAATACACATAAAAGAAACAAAGAAAATAATAATAAATAATTAAATCTAATTTTTTCAAAACCACGATGTCCCTCATGATGATATCTCCAATAATAATAAATAAAACCTCCAATAAGAAGTAATGCTGAAATATAATAAAATGTTTTACTAATAAAATTCCCTCCATTTAATACACTACTTGAAGAATATCTTGAAAAAACAAGTCCAAAGAAAAATAAAATATAAAGTCCAGTCAAAACCCAAGAATCTTTTTTCTTAATTTTATTTAACATCTTTTTAAATAAAACAACAGAACCAACAAAAAACATCCAAAACATTACTGGGATATTTTTAATAAAAGGACCAAAACTATTTTTCCACTCAGCAAAAAAAGGTTGTTTATTTTCAGCAACAGTAATATTCCATCTTCCAACAGTTGGTTTAAATAATATCTGATTTATTACCCTTATCTTTTCAATAATAAAACTAGGACCAAAAATAACAACAGAAAATAAAACTCCAACAATAATTGCAATAATTAAAGACATGATATTTTTTGGAATTCTTGTTTTATTTAAAAATTTAATCTGTGACAATTTAGTATTCCAAATTATAAAATGAACAGCAAAAATAAAAAACATAAGAAAAGCTAATCCAGTATCAAGAGAAGCAGTCATTCCTAAGAAAGAAAACTTTTTAGAAAAACCCATCATCAAAGCAAAGGAAACTAAAACCCAGATACCATAAACTACAAATTCCTTCCACTTAACTTTATTTAAAATAAAAGCAACAAAACCAGCAACTCCAATTGCAACGAAAACATAAGAAACCCCTCCCCAAATCAAACCCATTGCAGCAGTAGAAATTCCAGCTAACAATCCCCAAATCAAACCTTTTTTAATTGTTTCAGATTTCCAAGCTCTTAAAAATAAATAAAGTGAGAGAAACATAAAAAAGAAACCTGCAGATTCTTTTTCAGGAATTCCAGCAACAGTTCTAGATATAAATTCTGGTACAACAATCATAAAAAAAGTAGAAATTAATGCAATAATATTTGCTTTTGTTTTTTTCTTACTACTCCCTCCACCTTCATTAGACCCAATAAAAACTTCCCTAACAAAAAGAAAAAAAGCAATAATAGTAAAAGCAAACATAATAACCGGTAAAAAAGCAGCTGCAAATTCAACACTAAAATCTCCAAACATATTTACAATACTATATGTCCATACAATCATATAAGGGAGTAGCACAGTTTCCTTAGCAGTTTCAAAACCAAGAGGAACATTCCTCATATTATCAATTTCTGGAAGTGAACCTTGTTCAACAATTGTTTTAGCATATCGAGTAAAAAACCAAGGGTCTAAATCAGGCCCAAGAGTCCAATCATCTCTTGCAACATCCCACAATCCAGGTCTACCACCATGGTCATGCATTGGCATACTTCTAATATAAACACCAAGAATAACAGCAACAATTAATAAACCAAGAACCCAAACTTTTTTTTGCTTTACAAAATTAATAACCTTCTTTTTTCTCTCCTCTATCAATACCTCATTATTCATTATTTAACACATCTCTAATGACTTTTAAAACTTCCGTCTAATTAAAACAATGCAGGAGTAATAAAAACTTCCATTAATGCAGATAAGAACAAGATAACAATAGAAATAATTATTAAAATTAAAGAATCTTGTAAAATTTTCCACATTCTTTCTCCACGCAAATCCTTTCTAATTACTGCAACAGAAACAATTCCTCCTGCCAACGCCCCAACAAAATAAGCACTAATTTCAGGAATACCATGAATCATATATCTCATTAATCCCATTGGCAGATTAACTAAACTACCCTTAGTAAAAATTCCTATAGCAGCAGCTATGACTGAAGCATTCCAAACTAAGATAAAAATAGCACCTGCTCCAAAGGCTAGTGAAAATAAAATCGTAAAAATTAAAACATAAATATTATTTGCAAAGATATTCATTATTAAACCAGATTTAGATACATTTCCTGTTAAAGGAGCAACTCCATGGTTAGTAATACAATCATTAAGATTAGAAGGGCTATTTATTGCACAAAAAGTTCTAACTTGAAAATTAAAATTATGTGGGGCATCATTTGGAAGTACAATATACCAAAAAGAAAAAGCAATAACAAAACCAAGAAACATCCACATCAAAGCATGTAATGCTTTGGAATGTTCTTTAATCAGTTTTCCAGAGTTAGAAATCTCAACATCTTTCCCTTCTTCAAGTTTAATTAGATAATACATATAAGGCATACAAGTTATAACAGTAAAAGTAACAACAAGTAATCCAGAACCTTCTCTTAAAATAGAATCCTTGCCAAAAACAAAAGTTACAAGTAATAGGGCAACACTTGCCCAAAACAAACCAACAAAAAACAATTCCCACGGTCTCCTCTCAGACCTCTTTGGCTTCACTAACATTTCAATCATTCTTCTTCACCACTTCTTAATCTTCTATAGGGAATATGTTTTTAAACTTTTATACACTTTCAATTGCATGAAAAAGAAGGTACAGAAAATTCTCCAAGATATCATCGATGTAAAAATTCAAGGCGCAACAAACATAGCAAAAGCAGGAATTCGCGCTTATAACTTAGCTCCAGATAAAAGTATTGCTAAAGCAATTCTTGCAACAAGACCAACAGAACCTTTAATGCAAAACTCAATTAATTATTTGCAAAAATCTAAAGACCCAAAAGCAGCTTCTGTAAAGCTTCTAAATTATTTAAAAGAATCTCAGCAAAAAATAGCAAGCATTGGAGCAAAATTAATTAAAAATAATAGGAGTATTTTCACACATTGTCATTCTTCAACTGTTATTGAAATTCTAAAATTAGCTAAAAAAAAGAAAAAGCAATTTGTAGTTTATACAACAGAAGTTGAACCTCTTCTCCAAGGAAGGCAAACAGCAGAAGATTTAGCAAAAGCAAAAATCAAAGTTATTGTATCTCCTGATTTAGCAGCAGAGCAAACTCTAAAAAAATGTGACCTCCTTCTCTTCGGAGCAGATGCTTTTACAAAAAAAGGACTTGCAAATAAAATAGGAACATCTACATTATGTAAGTTTGCAAAAGACTATAATATCCCACGTTACACATGTGCAGTTTCATTAAAACTCACAAACAAGAAAATAAAGTTAGAATCTCGCCCAAGCCATGAAGTTTGGGAAACAAAAAATAAACAAATCCAAATAATCAACCCTGCTTTTGATTTTGTATCAAAAAAACTCCTTTCAGGAGTTGTTTCTGAATTTGGAATTTTGCCTTATAACCAGTTCATAAAAAAAGCAAAGAAAAACCTAAAAAAGTTCTAAGCTATTTAAGCCATCTTAAGTAGCTTTCTAAAAATCAAACTTGAAACAAGTGAACTACCTAAATACCACCAAAACCAACTTGCCAGTAAAGCATCTTCACCACCATAAATTCCCCGAATCCATGCAAACAAAATCAAAAACGGAACAATAGTAATTAACATTGGTTTAAATGAAGACTTCATCATTGTCCCAGTGATTTTCATCATCTCCATTTGAATTTCTTTTATTTTACAATCATCCTTACAATTTTTTAATTCTTTTTGAAGTTCTTTCTGCCTTTCTTTCAAACTTTTCAAATGTTCTTGATTAGTCAACCATTTTGTAATTAAACTAGAAATAAGTGTAATTCCAATTGCAATTACCATTATTGAATAAACTGGATATAGTTGAATTAATTCTGTTATTGCCATCTCTTCTTTTATTTATTTTTTATATTATATAAACTTAATTAAGCCCCAAAAAAGCCCCGCAAAGCAGGATTCATATCCATTGCATGTTGTTGTGCAATGTTTTGATATAACTGATATAAAATCATAATTGCAAGTAAAATTGCAGTCCCACCAACTAAAGCTCCAAGTAAGTTAGCAACAGAAGCCAATATACCCACAGCTGCCCCACCCATAATTGTCAACGGAGTAATATATCTTTTCAAAATACTTTCTAATACCCTTTCATCTTTTCTAAAACCAGGAATACTCATTCCAGAAGACATAATATTTCTTGCCTGGCTCCTTGCATCCATACCAGATGAACTAACCCAGAAAAATGCAAATAAAATTGAGAATAAAGTATAAGATAAAACATGTCCTACTGCTTGTAATGCGTAAACCCATCTAAAGCTTCCAGTAATCAATGTTTCTAAAATTGGAGTAGAATGAATCCAAAAAGCTAAACCCGAAACAGGTTGCGCATTAACAAATCCCCCTAAGAAAGTTGCATGTCCT
>CEPZ01081430.1_pt1 | contig 19645 bp, 25 predicted proteins | sample 530461 | NCBI WGS metagenome assembly CEPZ01 (sample SAMEA2620106, study PRJEB7988) | marine metagenome | isolation source: saline water (ENVO:00002010), including
TGTTTTCTTATGTTTAAAAACCTGAACCCAGAATTATGGAATACACTGTTTGAGGAATATTATGAATAAAGCGCAAAATTTGTTAGAAGCCCTAGAAGATTTAACTTGGGAAAATTATGTAGATGTAGCAGATGCCGTAACCCAGTTTGATAAGCACGAAATTGATACTGAGTTGGCTAGACAGGCTTCAGTATATTCTTATTATCAAGGTCTTTTGTCAGTAGCTAAAAAATCTCTAGATGACGCAAATTTAGAGTTAACTAAATTTACGGCTCAAACTAGAAAAGATAAAAAGCAGCATTCCTTTCCCAAGAAACTGACTGCTAAAGATTTGGATGATATTGTTGAATCCACTCCTGAGTTTACAGTATATATAAAGAGTGTTAATGATGCTTCTTTCAAGTATACTCTTTTAAAGGGCTTGGTGTCTGCTTTGGATCATAAGAAGGATATGCTGGTACAGCTATCATCCAATCGTCGCGCCGAGACAAATTTATACAGATAAACTAAAAAATTCGCAAACTACGACTATAATATAGAAACTGCCACAACTAACCATAAGGAGGTTTTAACATGGCTATTGACTTGAATGCTCTAAGAGCAAAACACGCTGAACTCAGCAACCCAGGTGGGAACTCTAATGCAGATTTCCTTTCTAACTTTATCCAGTTGCAGGATGGAACAAATGTAATTCGTTTGCTTCCTGGTAAGGATGAGGAGACTATGTTCTACGCAGAAACGAAGATTCATAGGGTTCCTCACGAAGACGGCACCACTCGGAATGTTCATTGTCGTAAGATTCATGGAGAGCCTTGTCCTCTTTGTGATGCTTATTATGCACTTTGGAAGGAGCCTCATAAGAATGAGGATCTGGCTCGTCAGATCAAGCCCCGCGCTCGTTACTACATGAATGCGGTAGATCGTGAGAGTGGAGAGGTTAAAATTCTTTCCATTGGTGTGATTCTTTTTAAGAAGATTATTGCTGCTATGCTTGATGAGGATTTTGGTGATATCACCGATCTCGCCAAGGGGCATGATTTTAAGATTGTGAAGATCATGGAAGGGCAGTGGCCTAAGTATGATCAATCTCAACCTCGTCCTAAGTCTTGTGAGGCAGGTAGTAAGGCAGAAGTTGCAGCATGGATGGATTCCCTCCACGATGTTCATGCTCTAGTAAAGTTGGAGGATTATGAGAGTGTTAAGGAGAGTGCTCAAGCACTTTTCTCCACTCCTGAAGGTAGTAGTGAAACCCCCCAAAAAGCGGAAGATGTGGAGGATGAAGACTACCTAACTAAGATGCAGACTAGCTAGTTATAATTATGTTTAAAATTAAAAATATGATGTTTGTCGGGCTGTTGCTTTTTGCAGCAGCAGTTCCTATCTCTTGTGGTGCCGTTGATTGGGTTAACGAACAAGAGATGGTTTTTACCACTCTCGATCAAGTGGATAAGGCTAAGAGGGGGGATATTATTGTCCTCCCTACAGAAAAGATTCCTGAGAAATACAGAGAGTCTTGGAAAGATGAAGTAGTGGTGTTGGCTCCTGAGGATTCCCTCATTCCTACAGCTACTTATGTTCCAGTTTCTACAGAGTCGGAGGATTGGGGTCCCAACGCACTTGTTAGTGCAGCACAAGGTCTTTTGAGGTTTGGGAGTACTTTCATCCCACAACTTGCGGGATTGGAAGCTCTACTGCTCCTGTTGTTCCGTAGGAAGCGTAAGCACTACAAGAACGCTTTGAAGTCCCTGGCTCCTACAGGAGAAGGTATCAACGTTATGGAAGGCGTTAAGAGTATCGGTAAGGCTTTGGGTATGACTCACTCGTCTGAGGGTACTGAGGAAGTGTTTGACCTAGAGGAGGAAGAAGAGGAATAATTTTCTCTTCCTGACTATAATAAGGGGCCAGTCTTCGGACTGGACCCCTTTTTTATTAACTTTATTTCCTATGACAAAAAAGAAGCTTAAGATTTTGTGTGCTCCTGCTAATGAAGGTGGTTGCGCTTACTATAGAGTTATAGCTCCTATGAAGAAGCTCGCTGAACTTTACGGAGACCATGTAGAGTTTAGATATAATCTCAACCCTTTAGGCATTATAGAGTCTGGAGAAAAAACAGGACAATGGCAAGAGGATTGGGATTTTGCTGACATGAAGTGGGCCGATATTGTTTGGACCAATAATATTTCTAACTGGGGAGGTCCCTACACAGCACGTATCGTAGGGAAGGCTAAAGAGTTTGGAAAGTTTGTACATTTTGATACTGATGATTTGCTTACCGATCTTTATGAGGGGCATAGATTGTATGGAGTTTATAAAGAGAAGAATTTAGAGGAGATAACGAAATTCATTTATTCTCATTCAGATTTAGTGACAGTGACGCAAAGAAAATTTGCAGAAAGAATCAAACCTTATTGTGGGGGAGTATTAGCTATCGTTAAGAATGCGATTGATTATCAACTTCCTTCTTGGAATGTCCCTAGGACTCGTCCTGATCGGAAGAGGGTAGTAAGAGTAGGATGGGCAGGGGGAATTCATCATGAAGAAGATGTTAAAGAGTTTGCTGGGATTCCCCATCTGGTAAATGGTAAAGTGGGGAGGGAGAATGTTCACTGGGGATTTTATGGAGCCCCTCTGCGCCAGAAAGATGAAGATGGGAATCTAAAGGGTGAAGAGTGGCAACACGATGTATGGAGAAATTATAAAAATACTTTACTTGGGGGGTTTAAGGGAGCAGCAAATTGGAATATCTATAACGCCCTTTCCCCAGATTCCTATGGGGGTATTTATTCTAATTTTGATATATCTATCGCTCCTTTGCAAATGAATAATTTTAATGATTCTAAGTCTGAAATTAAAGTAGCTGAGTGTGGACGTTATAAAGTTCCCCTGATAGCTTCAGATGTTGGATGCTATGATGAGACGATTATTAATGGGAAGACAGGGTATTTACTATCCCCTAGTGCTCCTAAAAGTGAATGGGTAAAGGTGTTAACCAAGTGTATAAAAGATCCCGCTCACGTAAAAGAGATGGGGGAAAATCTACATAAAATTACGGAAGAATATTTCGATCTAAATAAGGTGGTGTCTCATCGTTTAAAACTATATGAAGAAGCTATGGGGCTCGTTCAAGGGAGAGACCTTGAGAACACTGTAGCTTATAATACGGAGTGGACTTTTAATGACTGATACCACTGTAGTAATTAAGACGATAGGAAGACCTACTGTTCATAATGCCGTTAAATCAGCTAAACGGGAGGGGTTTAATACCTTCGTAATTAGTGATGGGGTTAAGGGGATACGACAAACAGATGCAGACCGACATTTAACCTTGGGGCGCAAGTGGGGGTTCTATGGAGGAATGGTAGCGAATGTAGGAGCAGCCTTAGTAGAGAGCGAGTTCATCACCTTCTTGGATGATGACGATGAGTTTGCGCCAGGGGCTGGAGATATCATTAGAAGGAAGCTCAGGGAGGATCCTACGACAGATATGTGGGTTGGGGGCATCCAGATGAATGGGGAAGTGAATATTTTTGATTCTGGGATAGGATGGATTAGGAGGGCAGAGAATCCTAAAACATGGCAGTCTATTCGAACTAACAAAAAAGGAACTACTTTATTCACTTCTGACAAACTTGGTATACGTCCTGAGTTAGGTCCTATTTCAGGGAATGTATGTATGGTTACCTATAGGACTTCGATTTTTGGGAAAGTTCCTTTTAAGGATTGTATACCTGATTTTAATATAGAACTGACAGATTATTTTCATGCGGCTCACTGTTTACAAGAGGGTTATAGCATTGATTGGTTTGGGGATATTTTATATCTTGTGCGTCCCAAATTTCAAGACATGCCCAATGACATACGTGGATATAATGGGGGAGGACAGTGACTCCTATATTTTCTATTGTTATGGCGTATCACAATAGGAAGCCCCTTTTGTTACACACGTTGCGATCTATAGCAGCTTCTACCCAAGCTAAGTATACTGAGGTTATTATTGTGGATGATGGAAGTAGTGATGACCATCGTTTAGAAGATATAGTAGATGACTACCCTTTTGTAATTAAACTTATTCGTCAAGAAACTGAAGATAAGTGGTATATTAATCCTTGCATTCCATTCAACTTAGGAATTAAAGAAGCTACGGGAGATATTATTGTTATTCAGAACCCAGAGTGTTTCCATTTAGGAGATGTTTTAAAATTTGCTACTGCTATTGATGATGACACTTACTATTCTTACCATGCTTACTCTCTGTCAAAAGAAAAAACAGAAAAGATGGATTGTATTGATCCAAAAATGATTAATGAATTAGGGAATAAGGTTACTACGTCTTCTCTTCCTTTTGGATTAGAAAATAAGACTATGAATATGGAAGGTGGGGATGGTTATTATAATCACTATCAATATAGACCTACTGGATATCATTTTTGCGCTATAACCAAAAGACGTAATATGGAAGACCTAGGTGGTTTTGATGAGAGGTATGCTACTGGGAGTGGATTCGATGACAATGAACTGGTAGAGAGAGTTAAGAGAAAGGGCTTAAAGCTTCTCCTTGTTAGTTACCCAATGGTCTTGCACCAAAATCACTATGAGGGATGGAAGCGACCCGACCCCTCCCTTATTCATCAAAACCTTAAATTATTTAATGAGGTTACTTTACAGGAAACAACGTGGAGGGTAAATCAGAAATGAAAATTGTAGGGTTTGCACAACTTCATAATGAATTGGAGCAAGGTAACTTGGTTAATTGGTTTCGTTCAATGTGGCAGATATGTGATCATATCTATATTTATGATCAAAACTCTACTGATGGTAGTAGAAAAGTGTACGAACAATATTCTAATGTTCATGTAATTTATTCTGAGACCAACAACTTTATTAATGAGATTAAATGTAAAGCTGAACTATTGAAGAGAGCTAAAAAAGAACAGCCAGATACTGACTGGTTTTTTTGGATGGATGGAGATACCTTATTGCAGGGAAACTTACTCTCAGGTGATGTACACTATGTGTTAAACAAACTCCCCACTACTTACGATGGAATTAAGACGGGACATTTAAATCTTTGGAGGAGTGATATTTGGACTAGATTGGATGACCGCTACCACGACTTAAATGATATAGGTGTTCTTTGTTTTTGGAGAAATAAAGAAGACTTAGCATTTTCAGACTATGGTGGTTTACATCTTCCCCAATATCCTCCTCAAGTTATAAAAACTATTAAAGCTCCTTGGTACCTTATCCATCGGGGATTTGCTACTGACGAAAGTATTATTAGAAAGTATAACACTTACAAGGAGCGGGGACAGTCAGGGTGGGAGTTAGAGCGTCTATTAGATGAGACCACTTTAAAGGTACAGAAGTTTGAGGGGTTACTTCCCCTATGGTTGAGGCCAGACGAACAGAATCCCCTTACCAAGAGAAGGTTGAAAGATATTTATGACGAAACGTAGAGCTTTTATTACTGGTATTAATGGGATGGATGGGAGTCACTTAGCTGATTTTTTATTGTCTAAAAATTACGAAGTCTATGGACTAGAAAGACGCAATTCTACTAAGAACAGAGTTAATACTAAACATTTAGAAGATAAAATTACTTTCTTAGTGGGGGATCTTACGGATCAAAATTCTTTGCTGAGGGCATTAAAAATTGCTCAACCTGATGAGGTATACAACTTAGGGGCTCAATCGTTTGTAGGGGAAAGCTGGAATACCCCCGAGCAAACTAGTAATGTTACTGGATTGGGGGTACTGAGAATGTTAGAAGCTATACGAATGTCAGAGCAAGACGTTAAATTTTATCAAGCTGGGTCTTCTGAAATGTTTGGTAAAATGATTGAAAATCCTGCCACTGAAAATACCCCCTTTAATCCTCGTTCTCCATATGGAGTTTCAAAAGTTTTTGGACACTACATGACTAAAAATTATAGAGAGTCTTATGGGTTATTTGCGTGCAATGGTATTTTATTTAATCATGAATCGGAAAGACGAGGGATTGAATTTGTAACTAGGAAGATATCTGACGCAGTAGCTCAGATCAAACTTGGTATAGCTGATCATATGTACTTAGGAAATTTAGACTCACATAGGGATTGGGGATATGCACCCGATTATGTAGAGGCTATGTGGAGTATGTTACAGCAAGATACCCCAGACGATTATGTTATCAGTACGGGCATTACTCACTCTATTAGAGATTTTTTAGATGTTGCTTTCGCAGAAGTAGGGATTACCGATTGGTCTAAGTATGTTAAACAAGATCCTCGCTACATGCGCCCTGCTGATGTAGATTACTTGTGTGGAGATAGTTCTAAAGCCCATCAAAAGCTGGGGTGGGCACCTTCAGTACCCTTTTCAGAGTTAGTTAGCCTAATGGTAAGAAATGACTTGAAAGCTTATGAAAGTTAATATAGTTACTGTTCGGAGTGGTTGGATACTTCAGAAGATTGCTGAAAGAACGAAAGAAGGCAATACAAATAAAGATGTAAATATTAGAGTATCTCACGAACCAGACTTAGAGGCTGATATAAATTATTATGTAGACCTTCAAAATTGCTACAGAGGTGGGAAAACCAAGTGTGACATAGCCTACTTTACCCATGCTCATGAGGATAGCAAAGATTGGGTAAACAATCTTTTAACACAGACGAACGCTTATTCTAACCTAGATGGGATAGTGAGTATGAATGGTCGATATACTAAAATGCTTAGAAAATTAGGGTATCCTTCTAAGAAGCTTATCACTATTACTCCAGGTGAGACTTCCAAAGATTTTCCTTTGAAGAAAATTATTATAGGTATAGTATCCCGTGGAGGATGGGAAGGTTATGGACAAGGTTTTCTAGATGAGTTTTTTAGAACCTATAAAGTAGATAATTTTCACTTTAAATTTTTAGGATCTGGTTGGGAGCAAGGACTAGGCCCTGTCGCAAAGGCCCATAACATTAGTATGGATTTTTATTCTGATGAAGAAGAGTATCCTCAGTTTTATAAATCCTTTTATCATAGTATTGATTATCTTTTAATTCCAGGAATGTGGACTGCTGGCCCCATGAGTATGCAAGAAGCTTTGAGTTGTGGAGTCCCTGTTATTGGCGCAGATGTGGGCTTTGTGGGTTATGAGTTTATAGCAGATTATATATTTTCTAAGGGAAATAAAAAGCAGCTTTCTTCTATTTTGGCTTCGCTTGAGGAGCCTATGATAGGGAGACGTGCCCAGGTAAAAGATATGAGTTGGGAGAAATACTGCAACGACGTTGTTGCATTTTGCAAAAAGATATATAATGATAAGTTTAGTAAATAATACCATTGATGAGCAAGACATTGCCAAACTCTGTGACTGGTTAAAGACTAACCCCAGACTTACTAAAGGCCCCCTTACTGTAGAGTATGAGAAAAAATGGGCTAAGTGGTTAGGAACTAAGTATGCTGTTTTTGTTAATTCGGGGTCTTCGGCTAATCTCCTGATGCTCCATGCTTTATTGGAACAAGGTGAGCTTAGAAATAATAAGGTTGTCATTCCTAATTTATGTTGGGTAACAGATTTAGCTCCCGCTCTTCAATTAGATTACCAACCCATCTTGTGTGATTGTAATCTTAGTAATCTTTCTTTAGATTTAAGACGTTTAGAAGAAATTTTTATTGAAGAAGATCCTGCTGTAGTTCTTCTTGTTTCGGTGTTAGGTTTCTCACCAGACATGCAAGCAATAGGTAACCTATGTGAAAAGTATAATGTTATCCTCTTAGAAGATTGTTGTGAGTCTATGGGGACTCAGTATAAGGAACGCAATTTAGGAACTTTTGGAGCGATGTCCTCTTTCTCTACTTATTTTGGGCATCACATCTCTACTATTGAGGGTGGAATGGTATGTACTGATGATAAGGATCTTTACGATATTCTTGTAAGTACTCGGAGTCATGGGTGGAGCAGGGATTGGGATGCGAAAAAGCAGAAAGAGGCTCAAGCACAGTATGGGATTTCTGATTTTAATAACTTATATACTTTTTACTATGTGGGCATGAATGTCAGATCCACAGATCTCCAAGCCTTTATTGGAATTAACCAATTGGATAAGTTGGAAGAGTGCTTCACTAATAGAAATAGAAATTTTAAATTATACGAAGAAAAATTAGATCATCGTAGATGGAGGGTTTCTGAAACACCTAATTCCTTTACTTCTAATTTTGCATATCCTATTATTCATCCGAGGAGAGATCTTATGGTTGAAAAGCTTGTGGAGGCTGAGGTAGAAGTACGACCTCTGATATGTGGGGGCATGAATAAGCAGCCCTTCTATTTTGATCCACATTGTAAAGAGTTTCCTAATTGTGATTTAGTATATGATCAAGGGTTTTATATTCCTAATAATCCCTCAATAACAGAGGACGAGCTAACATCAGTCTGCGATATTATCAATGAGTTTATCTAAACCTTTTACTTACTATACTATTATTGGGCGAGACCCTTCTCTCTTAGTTGGTCATTTGGAAAATGTCACTAATTATGCAGGATTTAATAAGTTACTATGTGAAAAAAAGCTATTAGTGATTATCTACAAAAATCCATCTATCCCTTCGAAAATTACTGAAACCATTATTGGAATTTGTAAAAAGTATAATGCTGAATATGTATTTTATGAAGAGCCTCATAGTATATTTATTGAAAATTTATATGCTTGTTGGAATCTGGGTTATCAACACTCTTTGGATGGTTTTGTTTTTAGAGGAGGCTCTGATCAAGCTTTTTCAAAGGATTCCTTTGTTAGCCTGTATAACTTAGCCTTAGCTCATGAGGGGGAGAAGATTATTTTACAGGCTAATACTATAGAGAATGCCAACCGAAACTTGGATAGCCGACATTTTCTTGAACCTTTGGGAGACACTTTTGATGATTTTTCTTATGAGAAATTTGAAGAAGCATGTGAGAGGATTAATGCTAAGGTTGGGGACTCTCTTGTTTCTATTGATACAGCATTAGAGGCGTGGGGAAAGCCCACTCCTCTGCGTACTTCGAAGGGGATAATTAATAGGGTAGACGGCTGTTCTTGGTTAATGACTAAGCTCGACTGGGAGTTATATGGTCCTCTTCCTGTATTTGAAAATGGGATTACTGGGGATGTCATCATACATGATAGGCTACAAGCCGCTAGGTATAAATCTTTTATTGCTAGAGATTGTATTACTTATCATTTTGTAAGAGGGGAATCAAAAGATATACAATGAAAAATCACATGGAATATATGGAATACGGGTTATTTGGATCTGACGAGGACTATGCATCTAATTGGAAGTATATCATTAATAAATGTAATGAATATGATATTAAAAATTATTTAAATATTGGACTAGGAGATGCCCAAGGATCACCAGCTAGAAAGTGGAATTACTTTATAACCACACAATGTTCTTCAATAGAACAAGTTATTAATTTAGAGATAGATCCTAATTTTTGTCAAAGTGTAAAAAAATCTTCTGATTCTATGGTAAATGAAGTTATTAATGGAGATATAAGAACATTTAATACTGATAATTTGGATGTGGATATGGTATTTTGGTCTCATGGACCTGAGCATATTCTACGAAGTGAGTGGGAGGCTACATTTAAAAAATTAGAAGATTTTAGTAATAAAGTAGTTATTCTTCAAGTGCCTTGGGGGTCTGGATATAATTATGACCCTGGACATATTTCTCCGAGTATTAGAAAAGGCGAACTTGAGTTTTATGGGTATGAATGCTTTTATCAAGGAGTTGAAGATACTAAAAATGCTTCTTTAGTGGGGATTAAATTAGTAAAATGAATATAGGAATCGTAGGATTAGGGATTGTAGGAAGAGCGATTGAGTATGGTTTTGAGAAATTAGGTCACACTCTGAAAGTTCATGATATCATATTAGATACTTCTCTTTCGGATGTTTTGGATACGGAGATATGCTACTTGTGTGTCCCAACTCCTTCTGATGATGAGGGAGGTTGTGACGCAAGTATTGTGGAGGATGTGGTCAGGCAGTTAGAGAAATTAGATTACCAAGGGGTGGTAGCTATTAAATCCACAGTAATTCCTGGTACTACAGCCAGACTACAGGAAAAGTTTCCTGGCCTCACTATATGTTTTGTTCCTGAGTTTTTACGAGAGAGATGTGCTCAAGTAGATTTTACAGAAAGGCATGACCTTTGTATTATTGGAACAGATTCAGAATCTGTATATGAGAAAATTCGTCTTTCGCATGGAAAATATCCTAGGAATATTAAACAACTTTCTGTTACGGAAGCAGAGTTAGCTAAGTATTTTAATAATATATTTAATGCTACCTTAGTTACGTTTGCTAACAGTTTCTTTGAGGTATGTAATTCTTTGGATGCTGACTACACCTTAATAAAGGATTGTTTAACACATATTGATCATATTCCAGATAAGTATCTGGATTGTAATGATGCCTTTAGAGGGTTTGGAGGAATGTGTTTACCTAAAGATACACGGGCGATGAATCATTTTTGTAGAAGTAAGGGACTTTTCGTAAATTTCTTTGATTTACTTATTAAAGAAAACTCTAAGTATGAAACTACTGTATTTGGGGGGATGAGAAAAGAATGAAAGAGGCATATACACTAGCATGGTCTTTTAGGAATCGTAAAGACATTCTTTTTCAATCTATCCAAACTGCTCATGATACTTGTCCTATAGAAGTTGATTTTCAATTAGTAGATGCGGCTTCTGATGAGGATACGATTCGTTCATTAAGGGAGTTTTGCAATACTTTGGAGGGGAGAAGAATTAGAATATGTGAGTCTTCTTATAGAAGTTCTTTATCTGAAGCTTGGAATCTATGTATGATGTTAACTGAGAACAGATGGGTCATTTTCGCCAGTTCTGACGTTGTATTTAAAAAGAGAGGTTGGTTTGAGAGGTTGAAATCTTCGGGGGCTTCTTATACCTTAATGAATAATCACGCAGTATTTTGTTTAGATAAGAAAGCTATTCCTAAAATGGGTTGGTTTGATGAGAATTATATGGCTGGACCACATTTTGACCCTGATCTAATGATTAGAGCTTCAGAAAATAATGTAAGTTTAGTTAATTTAGGAAATGATGGATTTTTTGTGCATGGAGATGAGGCTGATAAATCTGTGGCTAAAATTAGGTACACTGAAGAAGTTAAGGACAGACTTCCTATGAATAACTACCACAATGAAGACTACTTTAAAAGTAAGTGGGAGAGTAGCTGGCCTGGATGGAGGGAAGCAATAGATAAGGGGGAAGTCCAGCTACCTCATCCTCCTACCCATATTTCTCAGGTGAAGCGATTAGTTTCCGAGAGAGATCCCCACCCAATCTATACAGAGAAATACAATGATTGACAATTATAAAGAGATAATTCAGGAACCTTTTGATTTGGAAAATATAAGGGAGAGGGTAGAGGGGGGAGAAGGGATATGTGAGTTTGATCTCTATATTTTAGAGCAGTATATTAAATCTAATAATATAGAGAATATAGTAGAATTGGGATGTGGAACTTCTACTAAATTCTTAAAAACAATAGAAGGGATAAAAGTTAAAACTTTTGCTTTAGATGCAGCGTCCTCCCCTGGAAAAGAAAGGGAACATCACGAGTATATTAAAATGAATATAACTATGGAAACTATTGGGATTATTTTAGAGGAAAGTGAGTTTTGTGACCTTTTTATTATTGATTGCGACCATACAAGAAACTTTGCTAAGTTATACTATGAAGAGTTATTATTAAAAATTAAGAAACCTGCATTTATTCATGATTTCTTTACTAAGGAACAGGTGTGGGCAGAAGAAGCCTTTCTTAAAGAAGTATTGGCTTCTGAGTCGAGTCCCCATTCTACATTTATTACTACAAATAGCGCAGATAGAGAGGTAGGAGAAATATGTGGTATTTCCAATATAGAAAAATTTTTAAACCCCCCTTATCGGAGCAGTAGACCTCCTCTCTGTTCTATTATCATTGAACCTAATGAACATTTTTCTCCTGGGACATAACGGATATTTAGGTTCCTATCTGGTAAAACATTTAGAAGTTGATACTATTTTACAAAATAAGAAGTATGATTATTTTATCAATTGTGCTTCTCGTACTTCTTTAGAGTATTGTGAAAAAAATCCCCAAGAATCTTTAGAGTCTAATTATAATATTTTATGTGAAACCCACTCTAAAATACCTGATGCTAAAATAATCTCTTTCTCCTCATATTATGTGTATGACCATTCGGGGGTGTGTACAGAAGAGTCTCCTACTACTGACAGGTATCAGTATACTAAACATAAATTAGCAGCAGAAAAATTTACTGTGGAGCAGGGGGGTATTGTGTTTAGATTAGGAAAATTATTTGGTAATCCTAATCACCACCAGAAGAGGCTGACAGAAGTTTTTGTGGATTCTGATGAGATAACGTTAGACGAAGTAATGTTTAACCCTACTTCAGTTAATCAAGTGTTTCGTGTGGTCGATTATGAACTACGTTCTAATACCTTACATGGAGTTTATAATTTAAGTAACAAGGGCTCTACCTCCCATGCAGAGTATGGCAAATATATAGATAAGATTTTAAATACCTCTACTGCTATTTCTATAATACCACGTATGTCGCGGAATTTCCACAATTATGGTAATTTCTTGATGGATAGTAGTAAGATACGCGACCATATTGCTTTAACATCCTGGCAACAGGATGTGGAAGATTATTTAACAGGCTAGAGAAAAATAGGACATGTATAGTATAGGAGACATGGTGGATAAACTCGTTATAGAAAATATTAAGGTTTTTTCTATACGAGAAAAGTTACATGACGCAGACTTATCCGATGAAGAGTATCTTGTTCTTAATAATAAGATGATGACCTTAAATGAGAATAGGGGGATCATCTCTGCTTTACTGGATCAAAAAGTAGAGGACGTTACTCAGGGGAAGGAAGTTAATAGAATACTAAAAACGGTTAAAACTTATGGCACCCTCAAATAAATTTAGTAAGTTAGTGGAGGAGTTAGCCAATACATGGTGGAGGTGGATGAAAGCTGACACGCTTTGTAGAGATGATAATAACGAGTACTCTTCTAATGAACGAGCCGCAGCGGCACGGTATTGTGAAGTTCTAATTAAGGAAGAATACAAGATAGTAGCTGAAATGAATCAATTTTTTGAATGAAAAAAGATATTGAAAAACAGATAAAGTTACTTTTTGATAGATGGGTAGATGAGACTAAAAAAGAAATAGCCCAGCAACAGAAGGTAAGGTATGCAGGACCAGTTCTGGGTAGGGAAGAGTACAGCAATATTTTAGATGCTCTTTTCAATAATTGGTGGTCAGGGGGCTCTTTTACCTTTGACGCTGAGAAAAGTTTAGCCGTCATGTCTGACCGTAATCACGGGTTGTTAACCAATTCGGGAAGTTCCGCCAATCTCCTTTTAATGGAAGCTGCTAAAGAGCTATACTTTAAAGAAGGGGATAAGATCTTAACTTTATCATGTGGATTCCCTACAACTGTAAACCCTATTATTTCCGCAGGGCTAGTTCCTGTATTTGTGGATTTGGATTTAGAAACATTAAATCTTAGTCCTGAAGTACTGGACCGTGCTTTAAGTAAAGACAAAGATATCAAGGGAGTATTTGTAGCACATACGTTGGGATTTAAAAGTGACATAGATTCTCTTTTAACCGTGGTTAGAAAACATGGTGCTGAGTTATTTTTTGATTGCTGTGACGCATATGGCACTAAGTATAAGGGATCTCCTATCCAAAGTTACGGGAAGGCAGCATCATTTAGTTTTTATGTAGCCCATCATTTGACGATGGGAGAGGGAGGGGGAATCGTTACGAACGATTCAGAATTACTTACTACTATGCGAGGCTTTAGAAATTGGGGGAGATATTGTGGCTCCCACAATTGTTGTATTAGATCTAAAAATCCTTCTATGTTTTGTCCTACTACTAAACTAACAAAAGACTGTAAGTTACCTTCGGATTACATTGTAAACTATCAATATGAATGGTTAGGGTATAATTTAAAACCCCTGGAACTTCAAAGTGCTATGCTTAGTGCCCAAATTCCGAAACTGGAACATTTTAATGATATTCGCAGACGGAATTATAATAAACTTTTAGAGTATATAAAATCTACTGAGATAGGTATCAAAACATGGGAGATAGATGAGGAAACCTCCCCCTTCGCTTTCCCTATGTTGTTGGAGAAAACACCCTTTTCTAGAAAACATCTAGTTGATTACCTCCAGAGAAATAATATAGAAACTAGGATGTTGTTTGGGGGTAATCTTATGAGACACCCAGCCTATGATAAAAAGAAACACCTTTGGGAACAGTTTGGAACACACACCAACTCTGATAATATTGCTGAGAATTTTGTTATGTTAGGAGTCTCTCCTGTTAATGATGATGATAAAATAGACACAGTAATTCAAGCTATAGATTCGTTTATAAAAAAATGGTAAAAGTATTAGTAACAGGCAGTCATGGTTTTATAGGCTCTTACATTTGTCAAGATCTTTTAGATCATGGGTATGAAGTTGTAGGGGTGGATAATTTTTCTAAATATGGGGTTGTCAAGAAGGCATTTGATGATCATCCTAATTTTACCTTCTATAATAGGGATGCTACACGGATGTTCTTTTATGCCTGTGTAGGGGTAGAAGAACTTCCTACAGTGGATTATATCATTGCGGGTGCGGCAATGATAGGAGGCATAAACTATTTTCATAAATACGCATACGATTTATTAGCTACTAATGAACGCATCCTAGCTTCAACATTTGATTTAGCTTTAAAATTATGGAATAAATATGAATCTTTTAAACGAATAATTGTTCTATCTAGTAGTATGGTTTTTGAATCTACTACCACCTATCCTACTCCTGAATCAGACGTAAGTAGTTGTCCACCCCCTTTAAGTACTTATGGGTTTCAAAAATTAGCGTGTGAATATTTTTGTAAGGGAGCACACGCCCAGTATGGATTGCCCTACACAATTGTTAGACCTTTTAACTGTGTAGGGGTAGGGGAGGGGGAAGCTTTAGGGGCTGAAGAAGTAGAACAAGGAAACATTAAAATGCTTATGAGTCATGTTCTTCCTGATTTAATTTATAAAGCCCTTCATCTATCCCCTACTGATGCTCTCCCCATTTTAGGAGATGGAACCCAGGTTCGACATTATACCAATGGGAAGGACATTGCTAGGGCTATTCGTTTGATTATAGAGAATGAGGATGCTGTTAATAATGATTTTAATATTTCATCCCCGATCCCTACAACGGTAAAAGAATTAGCAGAGATCGTATGGAGAAAAATTCATGGTACTCCTTTAAAGTTTAAGTATGAGGAGCCATTTACTTACGACGTTCAAATTAGAAGTCCAGATGTTAGTAAGGCTCAAGATGTATTAGGATTTAAGTCTTACATTTCTCTAGAAGAGAGTGTAGATGAAGTAATTGAATGGATGAGAGAGCAGTATGGATTTTAGTGATATTTTAGAAAAGCATGTTAAAAAAGCAGTAGAATCTTATGACGGTTCCTATAATATAGAGAACCCTTTCGCGGATATCCTCAGTATGGGCGAGCTAGTAGATCGCTTGTCCATTATTAATTTTAAATTATACACTCTTAAAGATAAAGTGATGGAATCTTCAGACACTGATTTTAGAGCATGGGCATCTGTAGAAGATGTAAAACTAGTAATGGAAAGAGCCCGTTTAAAAAAAGCTATAGATCTTAAATTAGTGTGTATGCTAAATACTATCTTAGAAGGAGACTCCCTAGCAGGAGTAAATTCGGAGGTAAAAAGATACGGTTATGAAAACAGATCCTAACGTATACAGCCCCTTTAAAGCCTCCCACCACCTGGATAAAATTCAGGAGTTTAAAGAAGGGAAACACCCCGTACCTCTCCAGGTTCAATTAATTATGTCGGACCTCTGTAATCACAACTGTAATTTTTGTGCTTACAGAATGGAGGGGTATACTTCTAATAAGAATTTTGGGGAATGGAATGCGGTGAAGGGGATGATTAATAATAATCCTAACCGTATGATTCCATATGAAAAGTGTCTAGAGATTATTGACGATTGTGCTGATATGGGGGTGAAGGCTCTTCAGTTTACAGGAGGGGGGGAACCTACTGTACATCCTAAGCATAAGGAAATTTTTCAGCATACTATAGACAGGGGGTTGGATTTAGCTTTAGTATCTAATGGGACTGTTATGAGAGACGGAGTTCCTGAGATTTTAGCTAAAGGAAAGTGGGCTAGATTTTCTGTGGATGCTGGTAAGGCAAAATCATATTCTCAAATAAGAGAAGTTTCTGAAGTTTTCTTTCAGAAAACTTTAGACAACATTAAAAAGGTATCCGAGGCTAGAGCCAAGGAGCCTAACTCAGATTTAGTTATTGGGGTAGGGTTTGTTGTCACAAAAGAGAATTGGAAAGAGATTTATGATGCAGTAGAAATCTATAGAGATTTAGGAGTAGATAACGCTCGTATTAGTGCGGTTTTTACCCCTGAAGATTTTGATTACTTTGCTGAATTTTATGAAGATGCTAAGGCTCTAGCTCAAAAAGCAAAAGATGATTTTGAAACAGAAGAGTTTAAAGTCTTTAATTTATTCGGAGATAGAATTGGAGATCTGATTCTTCAACAACCAGACTATGAGTTCTGTCCCTATATGCATTTAAATGCTTATATAGGGGGGGATCTTAAAGTTTATACGTGTTGTAATAACGCATATAATGATCATGGTGATATGGGCTCTTTAGAAAATCAAAGGTTTATTGATTATTGGTTATCTAAACAGAAGGTTGAAAAATACTCTAAATTTAAAGCATCTTCCTGTGAGAGATGTATGTTCAACAATAAGAATCGCTTTATCAACTATATGATTGAAGACAATCCTGTTCATGTAAATTACATATAATGAAAGTAAAAATTAAAAAATTAAGTTCTGAAGCGCAGATGCCGTGCAAGGGCACCCTAGGGGCCGCAGCGTATGATCTGTATTCCACGGAAAAAGTTTATATTCCACCAGGAGAAACAGTGGCTGTGGGTACAGGATTAAGTATGGAAATTCCTAAAGGTTGGCGTGGAGATATCTATTCTAGAAGCGGGATGGCTTCACAGGGGGTAGTGGTAGCTAATTCTCCTGGTAAAATTGATTCTGATTATCGGGGGGAGATTATGGTGCTTCTACATAATAACAGGAGATCCTACGTAGCAGTCATAGAAGTTGGAGACAAGATTGCCCAGTTTGAAATAAGTCAAGTGCAGCTTATACAGTTTGAAGAGATTGAGGAGTTATCCATAACGGAAAGGGGTTCAGATGGCTTTGGGTCCACAGGCAAGTAAACAAACAATTACTCTAGCGATGATTGTGAAGAATGAAGCTTCTGTCATTACCAGAGCTTTCGATTCGGTTAAACATTTCGTAGATTATATATACATTTGTGATACTGGTTCGACAGATGGGACTCCCGATGTAATCTCCAAGTATTTAGCTGATCATCAAATCAAAGGAAGGGTTGAGTCTAAACCTTGGGTAAATTTTGGTCACAACCGCACAGAACTTTTTCAACTAGCTGCTGGCACTTCTGATTATATAATGACTCTAGACGCGGATGAAGTATTCGCACCTTATAAAGGTGATACTCCCCTTCTAACCTCTGTAGTGACTGAGCTTCCTTTACTAGAAACTGATTGTGTGAGTGTTAAAACTTGTTTAGGGTCTTATGAATATAGTAGAGATCAATTTTTCAAAGATGGATTGGATTGGAGATGGGAACAACCTGTCCATGAATATTGTTGGTGTCCTTCGGCTAAAAGTAAGTCGGTTTTAAAGGATGTATGTGTGGTTCCTAGTTCAGACGGGGCGCGATCTCAAAATCTCCATAAATTTTATAGAGATGCTCTTATTTTTGAAGATCATTTGTTAGAGCATCCTAAGGATGATAGAGCATGGTTTTATTTAGCACAGTCCTATAGGGATTGTGGGAAGTTAGAAAGATCATTAGAAGCCTTAAATAAACGCTTGGAGATGGGGGGCTGGGACGAAGAAATTTTTGAATGTTTGCTGCGTAAGGCCAGAATAAAAGCTTCTTTAGAGGGTGGTGAAAAATCTGTTCACTACTATTTGGATGCCTATAGTTATCGTCCTACACGGGCGGAACCTCTTTACGATTTGATGGTCCTTTACAATTCCTGTAAGAAGCCTCGTCTAGCTAGTATGTTTGGAGAGATAGCTATAACGATCCCTTTTCCGAAGGGTGACCAATTATTTGTGTGTAGAGAGGTTTACGAGTGGCGTATTAAAGATGAGTTATCTGTTGCTTATCATTGGTTAGGGAAGCATTCTGAAGCAATAAAATTAATAGATGAAATTTTTACCAGTTCTGGTGCTAAAATTGATAAGCCTAATATGGACAGGATAAAAAGGAATCGTAAATTTAGTAAGGATAAATTAGATGGAAAATGAAAAGAGAATCAGAGTTGAGTATGTATGGTTAGATGGTGATCCCATTCTTCCACGTTTAAGAAGTAAAACTCGGTATGTTGATAATTCTTTACCTGTTGAAGGTGGTTGGGATTGGAATTTTGATGGGGGGTCTACCAATCAAGGATCTTTATCTGATTCGGATAGATTGTTGACAGTGGAGCGTACATATAAAGATCCCTTCCACGAAGGAGGGTTTATCGCTTTATGTGAAGTGGCCCATCACTCAGGGTATGCACATGAAACTAATTCCCGAAAAGATCTTGCAGACTGTGAGGTGGACGGTGTTTTAGTCGGGTTTGAACAGGAGTTTACTTTTATAAATCCTGCGGACGGTAAACCATTAGGTATGTTACTATCACCTACGGAGCAGGGGCAATACTATTGTGGTGTAGGCTGTACGAATGCTATTGGGAGATCTATTTTATATGAGTTTGAAAAGGCATGTGAGAAAGCAGGAGTTGCCCTTGATGGTATTAACGCTGAAGTAATGCCAGGACAATGGGAATTTCAAACTGCTCCCCAAAATCCTCTCAAAGCTGCGGATGATATGTGGGTAGGTCGTTATCTTTTAGATAGGATTAGTGAAACGAAACCTCTTATTATTTCGTATGATCCCAAACCTCACCCCGAGTTTAATGGAGCAGGGTGTCATACTAATATCTCTACTGAAAAAATGAGAGATACATTTGGAATGGACGAGCAAGAAGAGCTTATGGTTCATTTAGAGATTGATCACCCAGAACACATTAAGGTATGTGGGGATGGTATTGAAAGGCGTATGACAGGCGAGTGTGAGACTTCTGATTATAAAACTTTTTGTTGGGGGGTAGGTGATAGAGGAGCATCTATTAGAATTCCTCAGAGAGTAGCAATGGAGGGGGCAGGGTACTTTGAAGATCGTAGACCGTGTGCTAATATTGATCCTTACAAAGTTCTTTATTCTTTAATTGGTTCACTTTTAAAAGCGAAACTTCTATAATAGAATATGGATAAAGATGTTTTAAAACGCTTGAAGAACGCTGGGTTGTTGTCCGAGCAAGTGCCCGATTTGGGCTTCGTTGGTACGGGGAGTTATGCTCTCAATAAGATTATTTCTGGGGATTACACTAAAGGAATTCCTATAGGAATGAT
>CEPZ01018635.1_pt1 | contig 19628 bp, 18 predicted proteins | sample 530461 | NCBI WGS metagenome assembly CEPZ01 (sample SAMEA2620106, study PRJEB7988) | marine metagenome | isolation source: saline water (ENVO:00002010), including
TTCTTTGCGTAGTGTTCTGTTTTTTCTGAATACTGTGTTAAGTGTAAATTTAGACTTACTTCTCGGTCATTCAATAGTTTGAATGCTTTTACTATGTCTGGAAAACCTTTGAGTGGTGTGTTGTGTCCAAAATATGCCAAAGTTAGTTTCTTGTTCTTTGGTGTTTTGATTGGTTTGAATTTGTTTGTGTTTATTCCTAAACGGATTAGTTTGGTGTTTGGGAGATTTAATTTGTTTTTGAGATATTTTGTTGGAACTACAATTGTGTTCATTCTACTTATTGCGTGAGTTTTGAAAGTGAGAGGTATGAAATTGGTTATTGTTGCAGGAATCATTCTTTTCAAATAGTTGAAGATGGAATTTTCATAGAATTTTGGATATTCTGCGACATATCTTAAGTATTCCAGAGGCTTGCTTGCTAAGTTTGAGTGTAGTGAGTATATTGCTTTGTCGGAAATGTGTTTGTTAGTTATTGCAGGGAGAAATCCGGAAGTGTGTATATGGAAGAATTCTGATGATTTGTCATTATGAGTTATTTTGATATTGTTTTTTTGTAAATAATTCTTAATTTCTTCTTGGATCTGCATTAATCCTTCTGCTTTGAAATCTTTGAACTCTCCAATAAATGATACTTTCATCTCAATTCCCTCAAAATATCACTTACTTTAATTTTGTTTAGTTCTTTTCTGTTTCCGAAATATTTTCCTCGATTGTTGTAACTTGGTTTTTTTTGCTTCCAGATTACTTTGCTTCCTTTGTTCAGCGGTCCAAGTCGCTTCGGATCTGTTGGCCCAAACAATGCAATTACTTTGTTGTTGACTGCTGAGGCCATATGCATTGGTCCGGAATCGTTACAAATTATTTTGTCACACTTGGCCATCAATGCAGCGCTTTGATGAATTGTTGTTGTTCCAATTACTGAATTTAGTGTTTTACGCTTTAGAATTGTCTCTTCCTTGTCTTTGTCAGTTGGTCCACCAATCAGAAGCATTGGTTTCTTAATCTTTTTCACAAGCTCAGTATAATTTTTTACATTCCAAATCTTGGCGTTTAGTGTTTGTCCAGGATTGTCTCCTCCTCCGGGACAGATTCCGATTGTGTCTTTAGTTAGTTTGTGTATTCTGAAGAATTTGTTTGCAAAGTTTTTGTCTTCTTTTGTGAGAATTAAATCTAATTTTGTATCATAATAGTTTGGTTCAATGTTCAATGCGTTGAGTTGGTTTAGATAGTAATAAATGTCGTGCCGTCTTCGCCCATAGTGTATTTTGTGTGTTAAACCAATGCCTTCCTTTCCGTTTCTGTCAAAACCAATTCGTGTTGGGATATTAAACAGTCGTGAAGTTATGTTGAAAATCCAGTGTCGATCGAGAACAAATATTATATCGTAGTTCTCTTCTCGAATTCCGGCGATTAGGTTAATTAGTTTAAGGGGATTTTTCTTGAAGAACATTGATTCATCAAATTTTATTATATTGTTGATGTTTGGATTGTTTAGAAGTGCTTGTGAAGCGGACTTTCCGATTAAATAGTCGATTCTTGCTTTTGGGTGTGCTTGCTGGAGCTGTCTAATTAGAGGCGTAGTCATTAATGTATCTCCAATTGCTCCAATCTTAAACAATAGTATTTTCATTTGCTTTTATCCATTCAATATATTCTTTGATTCCGCTTTCCAAATTATATTTGGGCTTGTAGTTTGGTAAGAAATTGTTTGTATCTGCTTGTGTGAACTCCTGGTAGAATTTGTAAGGATTATCAATGTATTCTGATTCTAAATTTGTTCCCAAGTTTTTGTTTAGCTCCTCGACTATTTTGTTGAAGTCTTCTGGATTTCCTGTTGCTACGTTGTATATTCCTGGTGGTGTGTTCATTGCGATTATGTTTGATTCAATTATGTCTTTGATATAAACGAAATCTCGCTTTTGTTGTCCGTTCTTGAATATTCTTGGTCTGTTTCCTTCTTTCATCTGTAAGTATAGTTGCCAAACCATTGAGGACATTTTTGTTTCCATCTTGTATGCTTCTCTTGGTCCATAAACATTGAAGTATCTCAATCCAACAATGTGAGCGTTTGGATTTTCTTTTAGAGTTTGTCTTGCTGCATTGTCGCAGGCTAATTTTGAGTATCCGTATACATTTGCAGGAAATTCTCCTTTCCCAACATGGTTCGGTGGTTCGGTTAATCCATATGTTGCTCCTGAAGAAGCATATATAAGTTTGATATTATTTTTCACACAATGATTGATTAGTCTCTTTGTTGCATTTGAGTTGATTTCCATAACTAGCTTTTGATTGGTTTCAGTTGTGACAACCTGTGCACCTTGATGGAATATTGCCGTTGGTTTTTCTAATTTGTTCCAATCAAAGTCTCGCAAGTCCGCAGTTATTACTTCACCATTAAAACCATATAAGTTCTTGAAGTGTCCTGTACTGAAGTCATCTATAATTGTTATTTTTGATTCGGGATATCTTTCTTGTAATTCTAATGCTAAATTGGATCCGATGAATCCTGCCCCTCCCGTTACTATGAAATGTTCATCCATTTTGACTCTCCATTATTTTTGTAATTGTGTTTGTTGATGATTTTCCTTCAACTAGTTTTACTATCTTTACTTCTCCGCCATGTTTGTGAACTGTTTTTGTTTCTGGTAAATCTTCGGCGTTGTAATCTCCGCCTTTAACATGAATGTTTGGTTGAAGTTGGTTGAGCAGTTCTTCAGGTGTGTCTTCGTCAAAGAGAACGACATAATCTACTGTGGCTAAGTTTGCAGCTAACTCTGCTCGTTCCGTCTCTCCGTGGATTGGTCGCTTTGGACCTTTGTATCTCTTGGTTGAGGCATCTGTGTTGATTGCTAAGATTAGAATATCGCCGAAAGACTTGGCTGTGTTGAGTAATTGTGTGTGTCCAACATGTAATATGTCATATATTCCGTTTGTTGTGACTATTTTCTTTCCTTCAGCTTTTAGTTTCTGAACAATTTGTAATAATTCTTCTCTTGTTTTTACTTTTGAATGCCTTCCATTGAATGATGATTTTAATTCTTCTAAAGTGAGGGTTGCCGTTCCGAACTTTCCTACAACAACACCTGCTGCTTGGTTGGCAATCTGTGTTGCTTCGTATAATTCTGCTTTTGAAGCTAGTGCAAGCGTTAATGTTGCAATAAAGGTGTCTCCTGCTCCTGAAACATCGTAAACTTCACGAGCTTTTGTTGGTAAATGGTTGTATTCTTTTGTATCTTTGTTGTATGAGGAAGTTCCGTTTGATCCTTGTGTAATTATTACGTGTGTATTGTACTCATCTGCAATTAGTTTTGATATTTCTTCCGGTAGAGTGTTGGAATTTGTTATTTCCTTTGCCTCTTTTATGTTTGGTGCAATTGCAAATGCATCTTTGAATATCTTCATGTTGATTGGTTTTGGATCTACTACAATTGGAATGTTTAGTTTCTTAATTGATTCAACAAGTTCGCTTGTGAGCATTCCTTTATTGTAATCAGATATAAGAATCATATCAAATTGGTTTGATTTGATGAAATTGATTATTTGTTTTACATGTTCTGATTCAATTGGTTTTGGATCTTCAAAATCTACTCTTAGTGCTTGTTGGTTCTGCGCCACCAATCGTGTTTTCTTTATGGTTGTGAAATCGTTGCGTTCAATTAGGAAGGTATTGATATTTGCTTGCTTGAATAATTCCGTCATTTGTTCTTTGAAGGGATCATTTCCTACTTGACCAATCACCGTACACTTTGCGCCCAATGATGCTACGTTGTTTGCTGTGTTTGCCGCACCTCCAAGTCGGTGTTCCCGATTGTTGTTTGAAACATTAAGAACTGGTACTGGTGCTTCGGGATTGATTCGGTTTATGTTTCCAAATAAGTATTCATCAAGAATTAGATCTCCAATTACAAGTATGTGTTTCTTTGGGAATTCCAGAATGGTTTCAATCAGTTTCATTTACTTTGTAGATTACGTGATCAATCAGCTCGCACCAAATATGAATTATATTGATGTGAGCCTCTTGTATTCGTGCGGTTGTGTTTGATGGAATAATTAAATTTGCATCCAAATTTAGATTATTCATTGTTCCACCGGCCTTTCCGTTAAGGCAGATAGTTTTCAGTCCGAGTTCTTTTGCTCTTTCGAAAGCAGTATGAATATTTAGTGAATTCCCTGATGTTGTTATTCCGAGGAAAACGTCTCCAGGTTTTCCATGTCCTTCCAGTTGTCGTCGAAAAACGTTTTCATATCCATAATCGTTTGAAGATGCAGTAATTGCTGAAGCATCTGTTGTAAGTGCTACTGCCTCAATGCTTGGTCTTTCTTTATCATATCTTATTATTAACTCAGCTGCAAAGTGTTGGGCATCTGCTGCCGAACCGCCGTTTCCTGCTGTGATTATTTTTTTGCCGTCCAAGATAGCATCCATAATTATTTTTCCTGCATCATGAATTTGATCAATATATTCAGAATCGGTTAGTTTTTGTTTTGTATTTATTGCTTCTTTTAATTGTGATTTAATTAATTCTTTCATCTCTTGGTTCTCCTTTTACGGTGATATATTAACTTTTGCGCGGCGCGGAATACATCATTTATTGTGATCTTTTCCATCCAGTTCTGTGAAGGAAGTTTGAAACTTCCTAAATGCGGATTGATAACTGGCGCTTCTTTGGATTTGTAAAGTGAGTGGTTATTTTTACCATATGGTGAATATCGTACTGGTGTGTTCGGTCCAAACAATCCAATTGTATCTGTTCCTTGCGCTGCAGCGATATGCATTGGTCCTGTATCATTTGAAATGTAAATATTGCACTTTTCTGTGAGTCTGAACAATTGTTTTAGTGAGAACCTACCTGCAAGGTTGTGAACTGCTTCTTTGTGATTCATTTGTTCTATTATTTTTTCTATGTATCTGTATTGGTTTGATGTGTCAGGAATTAAAATTATTGCATTGTGCTTTTCAATTAGTTTATCTGCAAGTTTTGCGAAGTTATTTGGTGACCATCTGCGCCACTTGGCTGTGCCTGCACTTGTTACAGTCATTCCAACTATTGGTCTGCTTCTTGGAAGTTTTCTAAAGAAGTTATCCACTTTGTTTCTGTCTTGTTTTGAATACGTTAGTGGAATTAATTTGTTTGGAACCTTTGGTTTTATATTTAGTGGCTTAAGTAAATTTAGGAATGTGTTGACTGCGTGAGTTTTGTCATTGTAATAAACTAGTTGATCATATAACTTTGGTCGTGTACCATGTGAAAAACCAATTATTTTCTGTGAAATATGGTTTGTTAACAGCGCTGAGAGTTTTAAGTATGGTTCTAAATCAAATGCCAAGTCATATTTCTTGTATTGTTTTGTGAGCGTTAGTAGATTGTGTGGTTCAAAGACTTCTATGTTGTCGATAAAGGGTTGATTCTCATATACTGCTTTGTTTTGATTCCTACATAAGATTGTAACTTTTGTGTTTGGATAATTTTGTTTGAATTGTTGAATTAAAGGTAAAGTTAGTACTGATTCTCCAATTGCCCATAGTTTTGTAAATAATACTTTATTTGGAACAACATTCTTTTGTTTTTTAGAAAGTGAGAGTATATTGATTAGTGGAGTTCCAATTGTTTTGTCTATCTCTCTCTGTAAACTAAGCATTTTGTATCTTATTTGCTGCATCAAGCAAGTCCTCTGCGATAAATGTTGGATTTGAGTTAGATTTTGTATCTTTCTCAGAGCTTCCAGTCGTTACAAGCACAGATTTTATTCCTGCGTTGTTTGCAAGTTCAATGTCTGAGGCGCTATCACCTATAACATATGAGTTATTTTTATCAAAATCTGGTGTGAAATATGGTTCAATTAGTTTTGTTTTGGGTTTTCTGCAGTTGCAATCCTTTTGTGGAGTGTGTGGGCAGAATAGAACTTCTTCAATGTTGATATTTTCCTGTTTTAATTCATTAAGTAGGTGGTTGTTGAACTCGTGCATTTGATCTTCAGTGTAGTATCCTCTTCCAATTCCTGATTGATTTGTTACGATTATTAGTTTGAATCCTTGTGATTGGAGCTTTTTTAGGCCGTTAGTTGTGTTCGGTAGAAGGTTATAATCTCCAACTTTATTTGTATATCCTCCGTCCTCGTTTAACGTGCCGTCTCGATCTAGAAATATGATTTTATTCATGGACTAACTTAGTAAGTGGTTTAAAAATGTTTATGAAACAGACTTCAACAGTCCTCGCACCAAATTCTGTTTGCAATTATTTCAAACTCTCCGCGATAAATATCTACTTTTCCTTGTATCTTTAATTTGGTCCCGTTTGTTTGGTAATTGTCAAATAGAATTACTGGAATTGTTTCTAAGTCCGTTTTTAATTTTATGAATGTGAATGACTCTTTTGGAGTAATTTTTACTATTTCTCCCTGTATAACTACTTCTTTTCCGAAGTGATTTTCGATTGAATCAGTTATTGGTTGTGCTGTTGATACTTCAGCTATAATGAATAGTGTAAATGTTGCAGAAAAAATCCAGATTAATGCCAATTTTGTTAGTGTGCTTTCGTTCATAAATAGATATCATGTTTGTCTTTTTTATTGGGCGCGTGACAATTATTTTTTGCGTCAGTTTCTGGAGCATCGAAAAGTATTTATTGAGATTTGTCTCTTTTAATAGTATGGTTGCTCAAAAATCAAAGTCGAGTGAGATGCTTGGAAAGACTGTTGTGTCCAAATCAGGACGTAAGTTTGGTATGCTTGGAGATTTAATCTTTGAGTCTCGAACTGGTGAATTAATTTATTTGAGCGTTAAATCCCCGACAGCATATTGTTTGAGTTTGGATTTAGAAAAATCTAGAGGTGGAGAACATTTGGTTCCCTTTAGTGCTGTTATTTCTACTGGTGATTTTGTAATTGTTGCCGAAGAAGATATCGTATAAAACTAACTTTGTATGTTTTTGTCCTGTGGTTAATTAATAGCTCTAAGTTATATTTTAGTTATGATTGAATTAATTCTTGGTTTGAGCGCGGGTTTAATTCTTGGAATAATTACTGGACTTATTCCGGGATTACATACTAACACTATTGCAATAATTTTAATGAGTCTTGTTTTGAAAGGTTGGTTAGATTTTGGAAATGTTGTAGTGGTATCTGGATTGGTCTGTATGTTGGTTGTTCATTCATTTGTTGATTATATTCCTAGCATTTTTTTCGGTGCGCCAAATTCTGACACAGTGCTTAGTGTTTTGCCAGGTCATCGATTGTTATTGAAGGGCGAAGGTTATTTTGCACTACGTGAAACAGTTATTGGCGGTATTATTTCATTTCTTATTGGTTTGCCGTTTCTTTTCTTTTTTAGTTGGTTTTTGATAAATTGGTTGGACTCATTGAAGTTGTTTGTGGCGCCCGTGTTGTTAATTATTACTTCTTGGTTGATATTAAGTGAGGTTGAGTTGAGAAAGATTTTTTGGGCAACGTTTGTGTTTATTTCTGCAGGAGTTTTAGGAATAGTTAGTTTGAACACGTTCATAGTTAAGGATCCTTTATTTCCTTTGTTGGGTGGCTTCTTTGGAGTTAGTATGTTATTATTTAGTCTTGGAAAGCGTGGTGTTGTTCCCGCTCAAAAAATTGATGGTAATTTTGAATTGTTTAGTTTTAATAACTTAGCATTGGGTTTTATTAGTTTGTTTGCAAGTAGTATGATGGTTTTGTTTCCTAGTTTGGGTCCAACTCAAAGTGCAACTGTAGCTCAAGCAGTACTTAGGAAAAGTTCTCATCAGAAATTCTTGAATGTGATGGGTGGAATTAATACTTTGGATGTATTATTTACAATTGTTATGTTATATTTGGTTGGTTCGGCCAGAAGTGGTGTGTTGGTAGTGGTTCAACAGTTATTTGAAATTAGTTTGAATGTATTTTTTATTATGTTATTATCTATGTTTGTTGGTCTTGGATTTGGAGTTTTGGTTTGTTTGTATATTGGAAAGCGAGTTAGTAATATTGTTTCTAAGATAAATTATAATTTGGTTTCGATAAGTATGATTATCTTTCTTGGGATCCTTGCAGTCGTTCTCTCAGGTTTCTTGGGTTTGTTTCTAATGAGTATATCTACTGCTGTAGGAGTTGTCTCTCAAAACGCGGGTGTGAAAAAGGTCCATGCGATGGGTGTATTGACAATTCCAACAATTTTGAATTTTTAATTATATTTCGAATGAGATTGAGTCTCTTCTTTGCTGTTCTATTACTTCAGTTCCGGCCTTAGTTAAGTAATATTTTTTAGGTCTGGCTCCCGTTGTTGCCACAAATCCGCGATATTCAAGTTCAATTAATTTATTTCGTATTGTTCTTTCAGATTTGTCTAAAGAATATGCTAATTTTAATTGGATTGGTGCTACGGCAAAATGTACTGTATCTGCCTTTCCTTGTTTGAGCAAGATTAGAAATTGTAAGTCTGACATTCTAAACATTGTAGGTTTAATATTTGCAATTGGTTGTTGGGTTGCTGATTGTTGGGTTGTGGAAAGTTGTGGACTTTCGTTTTTCCAATTTCCACTATTTTCCAATGTTTTTTCCAATAGAGTTTGGTGTTTTTCTTGAAGATATTTGATTTTATCTTGGAGAGTTTTTACGGTTGTTTCGCTCTCCATAAGCTTTGATTTGAGGCGCTCTATATCGGTTTTGTGGTCGTTGAGTATTTCTCGAATAGCTTTGGGAATCATGGAGTTTAGACTTAATGATTGTATAAAAACATTTATTGTTTGGAAAAAGGTTTCCAATGTTTTTCCACTAATTTCCAATGTTTTCCACAAAAAGACCCCTTTATTTCCAGTGGAGTTTCCAAATGAATTGGTTTAAAATCGATGTACTTAGTTCTTATTGTTGTTTTTTTGTACATTTTGTTTGGAAAGATGTTTGGAAAAGTTTTGGAAAGAATTTCCAATGTTTTTCCACTAATTTCCACTAATTTCCAAAGAAGTTTGGGTTTGTTTCTTAGCTGTTTTGTTGGATTTCTTTTTTCTGAAACAAATATCATAAAATTCGCAATAGTTGCATAGATAAGATTCTTCTCGGGGCGGAGGTGTTGAAGTTTTTAACGCGTTTGCTAATATTGTACCTCTTGCTTCCAAGTAACCCAGCATATTTCGCTTTTCAACCTCGAAGGTTTTTATCTTGCTTAAGGAAAAGTAAACAATCACTAATTTTTTTACATCTTTTTGTTGTGATTCGGGCAACATTGAGAAGTATGATTGTAATTGCATAGTGTGTTCTTTCTTTGGCTGTTTAGGAATTCGTTCAGTTGTTTTGAATTCATATAAAATGTTGTTGGAAAATACATCTACAAATCCTATTGCTGAAAATGCTGAAAATGGTGCTTGTAAGAATACTTCGTTTTCTTTTTCAGGAATATGTTCTTGGAAGAAGTTATGAATTGCATGCCCTCTTGAAAAGATCCACAATTTTTCTAGAGAAATTGGGACTTCTTCAGTTAAATCGTAGTATGACTTTCTCAAACACAATCCAGTTAAACGAGTCACTCCGAAACGTGGTTTTTTGTTTGGATCCTTCTTTTTTCTTGGTTTTTGTCCAGCAAGAAGTGCTTTTAGAACTACGTTAGGGTAGTTTTCGAACTCAGAACCTCTAACTTCATCAATATGTCTTTCCACTCCGTCGGGACAAAGAATTTTACTCATTTATGAATCCTCCAAGACTTATTTGTTTTGTGGCATCTTTTCCAAAGACTGATTCAATTCGGCTGTTGAATAGATTGATTGTTTCTCTTAAATATTCGCTTGTTCCTTCTATCTCGATTAATTTTAAAGTTGGTTCTAAATATTTCTTGACCGATCCTTCGCTAATAGTGTAGATTACTTTCGGTTTCTTGCATTTTGTACATATTCCTGCAAGCGGAGGACGTCTATATTTTTCATTGCATGCAATACATCTGAATCTTTGCATTGTAAATTTTCTCATGTTTCCTTTGAGATCTCGTATGAAGTGTCCGTTAATTATCAGCTCTCCCACTTTATGCAAATCTACTGCTCGAATCTTATCTGCTAAATCTAATTGTCCTTCCATTTTTTCCACCATTGTTGGAAGATATTTATATGCTGAAACATTTACTCCTGCATTCATATCTGATGTTGTGTGTGTGAATCCGTGATTTTGATATTGCTCTTCTTTATCGATTACGTCTCCGATCGATTTGACTTTTACATCCCACGGATATTTCATTTCTAAAGTTGCTTCATAAAATTCTAAAGGATATTTCCAAGCAATGTTCAAATCATATACTTCGTCGTCAACCTCTTTTGAATTTAGAATTGTGGAAATTACTAATGGTGCGTCCATGCTTCTTGCACCTCGACGATCAGGTAAGAAGTCTCTTGAGAAATTTAGGAATGCGTCCATCATTAACATGATTGCTGTTTCCTCTCCATCCAAATCTCTTCTTTGGGCGGCGTGCCACATTGGATGTGCTAGAACTCCCGAAATATTTGAGAATCCAATTATTCTTCCAGTTATTCCTGCAGAAGTATGTGGTGCAAGTCCTATTACAACTTGTCCGATTAGATCTTCATTTGTTGCAATGTTGTAAAATGCTGGAAGATTGTATATATTTACTAAAGATTCATCAACGAAATCTGCAACGCGTTTGAAAACTGAACTTGCGGATTCAATTCCGAGGAATTTTTCGTTTGGTAAAATTATATCTTGAGGAAATATTTCTAAGAGTTGTGTTGTTTCAGTTAAGGGTTGATTATGTATGTCTTTTTTGTATCCTAGTTGGTGTGCCTTTTTTATGGAAAGACCTATTTCTTTTGGTGTGAAATGTGTTGTTCCTAATTCTGTTGCGTCATACCTTACTGTTCCGTCTTTGTTTACTCGAAGCGAGTGTTTTGCGCGGAGCAATCCTTTTGTTGGGTGCTCCACGTAACGGAATTTGTTCATTGTTGCGCGTACACCTTTGATTAGTTTTGGAAAGGGTCCATCCCATTCTTTTTTGATTTTCTTTGATAATTCAGGTAGTTCATATTTTTTCCGTTCATAAGGGACACAACTTGGAGTTTCTGGGGAATCGTATTTCTTCTTTGTTTTGTAGTCAATATATTTTTGTTTGGTGTTGTCGGAGCTACAGTGTTCACATTTTTGGAAGATTGTTGATTTATTGCAATCGAGACATTTTATTATTGGAAAATCTGCAGTAACGTGTCCAACTTTAATTGCTTCGTTGAAAGATCTTAAACGTCCGCCCTCATTTCCAACAGGAAACAGGAAGTTTGGAGAACCTTTCATATCTCGCATTTTTGCTTTTTCTGGTCTCCCCATTCTTGCGCCAATTCCAGTTCCGAATTTATCTCTGAAGTTTATGTCTGTTCTGAATTGTGTCTCCAAAATCTTTTGATTTAATTTTGTGATGATTATTTGATTGTCTTTAATTGTGTGTGGACACCCAATTAATTCGAGCAATCGTTTGTTTGTTGAGTCTGCAAGCATTTCCGAGTTTAAGTAGTTTTGAAGTTGGGTTTTTTCTTTTTCGTTGAGGACATTCATATAGAATGTAAAGTCTGGATGGATCGCTATTTTGAAGTCTTCAGATAATTTTATTGCAGTTTCTAAATTTATTTCTGGAGGTATGAATGTATTGAAAAAATCTTTTGGTAGGTTGTGTGTTATTGTTGGATTTTTATCTATCGCTTGTTTTAATTCTAACGCCCACCACTCTGGACAATATCCTGCAGGTATTAGAAAATGTCCGTTTTCTGTGAATTCTCCTGGAGAAATTAGTATGTCTCCCAGATACAATATTTCGATTATATCTTTTGAGAGTTCTTGTGCTTCTTCTTCAGTTTTGGGTTTATGTACTGAACCGTCTTTTAATTTTACAATTGGTCCCTCTATTGAATCGCAAGACGTGAGTGAGGTTGATTTTCCAGGTCTTTCAACTCTTAGTTGAGTTCCGACAGCCAAATAGTTGTTTAGTACTTGCATAGTTATTGGTGAGATTGCCCAAGACCCGTGACCTGTTAATCTTGAACGTCCATATCTTTGTCTGAAACCTCCGTGTCTCAAAGGGTGTGTGAATACTGGTCTTCCTGCAACAATTTCTGCAATGTATGAATAATTTGGTTTTAGTTTGTTATCATTAGATTCGCTTTCAGTTTCTGAAGTTTTGGCATGTATTTTCTTTTTCATATCTTGATAGTCATTCAACCATTTCCAGTCGAGATTGAATTCCTTTCCCCAGTCGTTCAATTTCTTCATTACTTTTGCACCTTTTAGTGGAAGTGCATCAGTTAACATTAGAGCCACACCTCCTCGAATTCGGTCTGTTTCAATTCTTTGGAGTCCTTTGTAATTTGATACTGTTAGTTCTGATGTTGGATCGCCATCTAATTCAACTGGAAGATTTGAAATTATGTGTTTGATTTCTTGTTCAGTTGGTTTGTATTGTTTTCTCTCCACTCGCTCATAATAATCCATAACTTCGGTGTACATTCGCTTGATTTCTTGTTCAGTTGGATCATATTTTTCAATACCTTGTTTAATTCGTACATAATCTGCAATTACGGTAGTGACTGCAGACGCAGTAGCACCTCCGCCTCGAATTGGGCCTGCGTAATATAGTGCCAAATAGTCTTTGCCGTCTTTTCTTTTTTTGAATCTGACATTGATTAGGCCTTCAAGCGGTGCAGATACTACGCCTTGTGTGATGTACGCAAATCCTGTCCGAATTCCAATATTTATTGCAGTAATTTTGTCTTCAAATTTGCAGAATTTTTCTGAACTTATTTCATCTGCCAAAACTAGTGCGGCTCTCCAATCTCCGAAACCGTATTGTTTCTCCAGTTCGCTAATTCGTTCAACAATTCCGCTTCCTACCAAATTTGGAGATATGGACCCCATAATTGCTTCTACTCGCTCTGCCACAGATGCTGCAATTGGTATGTCGCACTTAGTTTGTGGATCGATTCCGACTTTTCTTGCTTTGTTTGCTATCGCATGTATCTCCAAGGTTTTTGATCTTAATGTTGAAAAGTATTCTTTGATATGCTTGGCTGCGACAATATTTGACATGCTAATTTCATTATGACGATGTTTAAATATGATTGTGTGAAAAAGTATATGATGGAAAAGGCGTCTCGCGGTCGACCAGCATTTAGTCCGATTAGAGATAATCTTGTTGAGCTTTTGTTCTTTGTCGGTAAAGGATATGGTTATGAATTATATAAAAAATACATTCAGGTTTTTCATAAAACAACTATGCGTTCAATTTACTATCATTTGAATAAAGGTGTTGAGTTGGGCGTGTTTAAGATCGATAAAGTTGAAAATATTCCTGGCGACTATTCTTGGGGTGAAGGTGTTCGACGAGTAGTGTTTGCACTTGATGAAAAGGCTGAACCTAAGAAAGATACTCGTGTTTTGAAGCGTCTTAAAGAAATTTCTAAATAAGACTCTGAGCCCTATGTTTCTTATGGAACTTACTTATTATTTGATTTTCATTTTAACTTTTCTTTCTTTTCTATATTGAAAATAATAATATATAATATATAAAAAATTTATTTTCATAATTAAAATATAATTTCTATTGGAAATAAAGGGGTAGGAGGGCAATATTTTATAAATAAAATTAAAGGTATTGTAGCTAAGTAATGTGTTTTTGAGGATTTTTTTAGATTCTCAAGTGGATAAAGTATTTTAAGGTCAGTTTCTTATGGAAAGTTCATGAGCGATCCTCAAACTAAATTAGATAGTTCTTCATCTGAAGAAAAACAAGATACCGAATCAATTAGTGCACCAACTAACTCTCGAGATCGAGATGAATTAGATGATTTATTTGATGATTTTGTATCAAAAAAATCTATTTTTATCAATAAAGACGTTTTATCCATCCGCCACGTTCCAAAAACAATACCTCACCGAAAAGAACACATTAAAAAATTAGGAATGATTTTAGCACCTGCACTCAGAAATGACAGACCTTCAAATATTTTCGTATATGGAAAAACTGGAACTGGAAAAACTCTTTGCGTATTACATACTCTAAATAGAATTGTTGAACGAGTCAAAGGAACAGACTCTGCTTTACGTTTTGCTTACTTAAATTGCAAATTGAAGAAAGTTGCAGACACAGAATACAGAGTCATTGCATCCCTTGCAAAGGAATTGGGTGCAAAAGTACCCGTCACAGGATTACCAACTGATGAAGTATACAATATTTTCCTGAAAAAACTAGATGAACAAGAACAAGTTGTAATTTTAATATTGGATGAAATTGATAGATTGGTAAAAAAGACAGGTGATGAAATACTATACAGCCTAACTCGAATTAACTCTGTATTGAAGAAATCAAAACTCTGTTTGATTGGAATTTCAAATGATGTTCGTTTTATTGAGAATATTGATCCTCGAGTCAAGAGTTCATTAGGTGAAGAGGAATTAATTTTTCCACCATATAACGCACTAGAGTTGAAAGACATTTTGAGCGAAAGAGCTACCACGGCATTTGTAGAAGACTCAATTCATCCTGCCGTTTTACCTAAGTGTGCTGCCTATGCTGCAAAAGAACACGGCGATGCTCGCCGGGCGCTCGATTTATTAAGAGTTGCTGGAGAGGTTGCTGAAAGAGCGGCGGCAGAAGAAGTTAAGATGGAACATATTCGTGAGGCAGAAGACAAGATTGAAAAGAATAGAATCCTCGAACTAGTTAAAACCTTACCAAATCAATCAAAATTATTAATTTACTCAATATTTCTTTTGAGCAAAAATAAAACAGACAAACTTGTCACTGGCGAAATCTACCAGACTTATGCCGAATTATGTAAAGTCAATGATAATTCAATTTTAACACAACGAAGAATTTCTGATTTAATTTCCGAGTTAGATATGCTAGGTCTGATTAATGCTCGCGTGATAAGTAAAGGAAGGCACGGACGTACTCGTGAAATTTATTCCACAATCCCTGCTGATTTAACTGAAATTATAAGTGAAGATTTAAAGGGCGAACTAAGGCTATGAGTAATCAAAAAGTTATCAAGCAATTATTGGATAAAGGAATTCTACCTACTTCAGAAAATATCGAAAAAGCATCACAAGAAGTAGTAATAGTAAAACCCAAGATTGATGATTTGCGTGCCCGATTGAAAATAGTTAAAGAATTTGATTACAAACAGAAGAAAATTACTCCTGCCGATTTTACTGAACACTATCGTGAACGCTACAAAACTCTGAAGAATATATTATTTAATCGTCCAGAAGCGGCAACAGCAGTTTCAATTGATCGTGCAAGACAAGGCTTCGGAAATGATGATCAAGTTATAATCGCAATGGTTTCAGATATAAATCGTATGAGGACCGGAACAATCAAAATAACTGTTGAAGATTTGAGTGGTCAAATGGACATAATCATATCATCAAAAAACAACGATTTGATTGAAGAAGCTAAGTTTTTGACGCTAGATGAAGTCCTTATTTTCAAAGGGCGAGTTATTAGAGATGTTATGTTTCTACAAGAGATAATATTACCTGATATTCCACAACAACCAATACATTATAGTCCTGAAGAAGTTTATGCAGTATTTTCTGGCGATATTCATGTAGGATCTAAGTTATTTTTACCTAAACAATTTGGAACCTTTATTGATTGGTTAGGTGGGAAAGTTGGTAATGAACGACAAAAAGAGATTGCGAGGAAGACGAAATATTTCTACATTCCGGGTGACCTGGTTGATGGTGTCGGAATTTTTCCAGGGCAAGAGAAAGAATTAGCTATCGGAGATTTACGTGGCCAATATGAGGAACTTGCAAAATATCTTGCAAAAGTTCCAGATGACAAACAAATAATTATTTGTCCTGGAAATCACGATGCAGGAGTACGTTTGGAAGAGCCTCAACCACGAATGAAAGATTATGCTGAATCAATTCTTGAATTACCAAATGTTACAATGGTCACAAATCCATCATATACAAATATTCATGCAATGGACAAATACAAAGGTCAAGATGTTTTAATGTATCACGGATATTCATTTGACAGATTAATTGATCAAGTTGAAGGTTTGCGGTTGGCAGGAGGATATGAAAAGGCAGACGAAATTCACAAATTTTTATTGAAGCGTAGACACTTAAGTCCAACACATAATTTGAATCTAACAATTCCAATGAAACAAGATCCGCACGCAATTACACAAGTTCCAGATATTATGGTTTCAGGTCATATTCATAAAGCAAATATTGGAAGCTATAAAAACACAATTTCAATTTCAGGAAGTTGCTGGCAATCCGTTACAGATTTTCAATTAAAATTTGGACATGTTCCCGATCCCGGAATGATTCCAATCATGAATTTGAAAACACGAAAATCTAATATGCTCAGTTTCAAGTAATTATTTATACTTTAATGGAATTATAGAGGTATGTTTCCCTTGTTTGGATTTATTGCACATATATTTTTATTTCTATCAATTCAAATTTTAGGAATTTTTACTGGACTAAATGCTTTGGAGATATTAAACAGTTCAGCCATAGTTGTTCAGGAAGTTCCCTTACCAATGACGCTATTATCTTTTGTAATTGCGTTTAGTTTATTATTTATACTTTTGAGATTTTCCGGAAAATTTAATCTATTCAAATATTTCTTTTATTTATTAATTATAATTGGAAGCAAATTGGTTTTTGAAGCGTTTTTCAATCCAGTGGTTGCAAATATTTTAACTTTGTCTCTGTTGGCACTATTCCTCTTCCGTAAATCGCTCTTAATTCACAATTTAACTTTGGGAATAACTATTGCAGGTGTTGCAGTCAGCCTAGGACTAAGTTTCAGTTTTTCAACAGTTCTGTTTTTGATGGGCGCATTTTCAGTCTACGATGTTTTGGCAGTTTATCGAAGTTCACACATGGTAAAATTGTTCAAAGGCATGGCGAATAAAGGAGTCATACTCGCAATTATGATTCCGTCAAGATTGGACAAAATCAATATAAAATCTAATGAATTCAAACCAGGGCAAGGTATTTTTATTATGGGAACTGGAGATTTAGCATTTCCACTATTTTTTGCAATCAGTGCTTTGAAGTTTTCAATTGTGAGTGCCTGGTTTATTGTCATCGGAGCAACAATTGGTTCAGCCCTAGTTTATTATCTTCTTAATGTTCAAAGATCAAACAGAGCAATGCCCGCATTACCTCCAATTGCAATTTGTAGTGTTTTAGGATATGTTGCAAGTTTATTGGTTTAATGCTCACCTTCAATATCTAAAAGTTCACGAATAAGTTTTGCTTTCTTCGGACCCAACTTATCAATTTTTGTCAAATCCTCTTCGGTTGCGTTCAACAAACTTATTGGTGCTTTGAATTCCTTTAGTAACGACTTTGCCAACTTAGGTCCAACCAAAGGCAAACCTTCTACTAAGAATTGTTGTTGTTCCTCTACGCTCCAAGTTCGTTTTGAACCTCGAAGCGAGACTTCCTTATTGTTGTCAAGTTGTTCTCGCTTTGCGAGAGAGATTAACAGATTAACAGTTTCTTCAGTGTCATGTGCAAACAGAAAAGGAATTTGATAATCAAGCGTCAACGAAATCATTGCCGCACGAATTGCATTCGGATGAACGTTACGAATTTCAAATATGTCTCGCAGATCTCCTTCAATAATATAAAGTGGTTTCTGAAAATTTTCTCTTAATTCCTTTGCTTGTGTGAACAATCTTCCATCAACTAATGAGTTAACGAAGTCTGGAACTTTCTTCAGCTCTACAACACACTCGTTTGATAGAATAAAATCTCCAACTTCCAGAGCTTTAGTTTCTATTTGAATATCTTTTTCATATAAGTATCTGGGCAATTGACCTTTGTTCTCTCTATGATCAACAATTATTTTAAGATCCATTTTCAAGGAGTTCTTTCATTCGACGTTCTTTGTGGTATGAAACCCAATAGTATTTTTCGTCAATTGTGTCCTTTGTTATTAACATATATACTTTGCCAATATTCACTCTCCCAATTCTTCCTCTCCGTTGTATGGTTCTTAATGCTGACGGCACGGGTTCGAAGAAAATTCCAATATCTGCGTTTTCAATATGGAGACCTTCTTCACTCACTGAAGTTGCTACAAGAACATTAAATTCCCCATCCTTAAATTGATCCAATGTTTCAATCTGCCTTTTTTGACTCATTCCTTCCTTCTGACCAACGAAAGCCTTTGCTCTACTTCGTGTGTGCAGATTAATTTGTTCAGTTAGAAACTCAACAGTTTTTCTCAACTGTGAAAATATAATTACCTTTTCATGTTTGTTTTGAGTAAGTTCTAAGACTTTTGAAATTTTTGGATGATCAACTCCTTCATCAATTAGATTTTGCGTAGTTATTTTTGCTCGCTTGAAATCCCATTCATTAATAATTCTTTGAGACGCTTTGGTTGACTTTGCTTGTGATTCAATTTTTTTCATCGACTCACTGAAAGTATGAAGATTCTGTGTTTCTAACATTTCAATTAAATGTAATACTTTAATTAATACCGTTAATTCCGAAACAAGAAAGTATGTGTCAGGTCCCTTTTCTCGTTGGGCAAATAATGCTCTTTGTGTTTTTAGAAGTTCAAGTTTTCTTAAGTGAGAAATATCTTGACTTTTCAGCGAACCTCGCGCGAATAAAATATTAACATGTTTTGTTAAAATACTTTGGAGATATGTTTTAATTTTCTTGTAGTCGGAAGGAAGCTCAATCATCATACGTTCAATTTCCTTTTTCTTAAGATGTTTTTTCAGATGAGGATTTTCTTCAGTAAGCAATTCAAAATTATCAATGAATAAATTTGCTTTAATTTCATCAAGTCTTTGTTGGTCAGAAGCAGGACTTGCAGAAAGCGCAAGTATTTGTGAGGTTTCACTAAACTGTTTTGCTAACCAAACATACGCATATTCCCCTGTTGCTCGATGTGCCTCGTCGAAGATTGCCAATGAAATATCCTCTGGTTTGAAATACCTTTTAATTAGATCAGATTCAATTGTTTGAGGTGTTGCACAAATTATCTTTGAGTTTTTCCATAACTCTTTTCGTTTTATTGGTGAAATTGCACCCGTCAAATGTACAATTTCTTCAGCTGGTTGAAAATATTCTTTGAACGATTTTTCATGTTGAACTGTTAATGGTTTTGTTGGAGCCATAATTAGAATTTTCCCTTTATCAACTTGTAAAGATGCTAGTGCGATTGCGATTATTGTTTTTCCAGAACCAGTTGGAAGCACCACAAAAGAATTTTTGCTTACAATTTTTCCCAAAATCTGTTCCTGATAAGTCCTGAGTTTGAGTTTATCTTTCAGAAATTTCATGTATGGTTTTTGTGAGTGTACTATTTATTGATTTGTATTAATTAGTTTACTGACGAACTTTTTCATTTTTTCTTTGTGTCCTGCCCCAATAATTATCAGAAGTTTTGAATCTGGAAATTTATGAGCAATAAGTTGAACTTGATTTTGCATGTATGTGTCTCTTTCAGCTACAAGAACTCTATAAAATCCAGGAAATTTATGACTCAATTCAGATATTAATTTGTGAACCAATTTATCTTTTGGAACTTTTGACAGATCTAAGTTTATTTTGTTTTTACTAAATCCCCCAAATAATAAATAAAATACTAATTTTGATTTTTCTCGTGCTGGAAC
>CEPZ01067103.1_pt1 | contig 19599 bp, 30 predicted proteins | sample 530461 | NCBI WGS metagenome assembly CEPZ01 (sample SAMEA2620106, study PRJEB7988) | marine metagenome | isolation source: saline water (ENVO:00002010), including
CACCTTATGGATTAGAATTTATGGGGAAAGATTGGGATAAGTTTAAACATGGAAATGAAATAATAAATCCACAAGGAGCTTTTGAACATAAAAAAGGTTTTAAACAAATGGTTAGATTTGCAAAAGATTATGAAACTATGATTAAGATGCAACAATTCTTTTTTGAATGGGCAACAGAATGTTTAAGAATATTAAAACCAGGAGGTTTTCTTTTATCATTCGGAGGCACAAGAACATATCATAGATTAGTCTGTGGAATAGAAGATGCAGGATTTGAGATAAGAGATACAATTATGTGGCTTTATGGTTCAGGGTTTCCTAAGAGTTTGAATATTGGAAAGCAGATTGATAAGATTCAAGGGAATGAGAGAGAAGTTGTTGGTGAGATAATTTATCCAGATGGTTCTAAATCAAGAAAGACAGCACAAACATTTCAAGCAGGTGGAAATGGAAATATATTAGGTAATGCTAAATTAACAAAAGGAAACTCACCTTGGGAAGGATGGGGAACAGCATTAAAACCAGCAAATGAACCAATAGTAGTTGCACGAAAACCATTAAGTGAAAAGAATGTTGCTTTAAATGTTCTAAAATGGGGAACTGGTGGAATTAATATTGATGGGTGTAGGATTGGTTTTAAGAATCAAGAAGATGAAAAGGAAAGTAAAGGAAAAAACCAACATAGCAAATATCCTAATTCTATTATGAGAAATCCAGCACCAAATGGGATATATCATGAAGATAAAAGACCACCAACAGATTATATAGCAACAGGAAGATTTCCAGCAAACATAATCTTAGATGAAGAAGCAGGTAAATTATTAGATGAGCAGAGTGGAGATTGTAAACCCCAAGGAAATAAATTAGGAAAAGAATTACAAAAAGCTGGCGGGATATTTGGAGGTGGAAGAATAAATGATTTAAATAATTATAAAGACAAAGGAGGAGCATCAAGATTCTTTTATTGTGCAAAGGCAAGTAAGAGTGAAAGAGAGAAACATAACAATCACCCAACAGTCAAACCAATTAAGTTAATGGAATACTTAATTAAATTAGTAAGCAGAAAAGGAGCAATAGTCTTAGATCCCTTTCTTGGCTCAGGCACAACAGCTATTGCTTGTCTAAAATTAGAAAGACAATTTATTGGAATAGAAAAAGAAGAAGAATATATTAAGATATGTGAAGCAAGAATTAAACCTTTTATGGAGCAAACTAAATTAATTGCAAATAATAGTCATCAGACAAAACCCCCTAAAACAATCGGTGAAAATCGGTTAGGTGCAAGGGACAAAACTGGTGACACTTATATTAAATGCACAAATGATAGCTAATATGATAAATAAATTAGTATTATTTTATAATACTAATATATGAGAGTATAGTTATAGGATATTATATAACTATCTCATTATAACTATGCGACAAAACTAAACAACACAATAGCCCTAGAAAATGAAATCAAAACAAATATACTATAGACGAAAAGATGGGAAGATCATAGCTGAAGGCAAGTGTAAAGGAAAGACGATTTTCCTATTCACAGTTCCAGATGTTGAAAGCATCATAAAATCGTCTTTTTTTAAAAGGGAGAAAGTTGATAAAATCATGGAAAAAATCAGGCGTCTGGATAATAGACCAGAGAAGAAGAAAGTTAATGCAGCAAAGGTTCACCCAATAAAAATTATGCGAACTCCTGAAAAAGACGAAAATAAAGGACCTTCACAAGAAGATAGGGATAAGTTAAATGATATGTTCGCAAACGATACATTTAAATAGTAGTATGTAGTAGTATTAATATGAAATTAAGATGTCAAAAATGTAAAAGAGAATGGGATTATTCTGGAGATAAAAAGTATTATACTTCTTGTCCAGATTGTAAAACTTCAGTTAAGATCAATGAAAAGAAAAAACAGGAGGATGTTTTTGAATGACACAAAATAAACAGGAAATGCAAATAACTAAACCATGTAAGATATGTAAGAGGATAACTGGAAATTCAAGTGAGTTATGTTTTAGTTGTCATGGGAAAAAAAGAAATTATGGAGGAGTTCGCAAATGAATGATAATGTGATAAAAGAATATATTGAATCTATAAAGTGTTTAGTTGTTACTGCAGATAATTATGAAGAAATAAGAAATAAGATTTTAAATGAAATAGAAAAAGAGGTAATCAAAATGAAAAACAAAAAACTAAGACAACATTATCAAGTAAGTGAGGAGGGATTTTAAATGAATGATAATGTGAAGAAATTGTTTAAGGTAGATAAAATGAAAGCACCTAAAATTATTATTTGGGATGAAGCAACAGAAACAATTTTAGTTAATCCAACTAAGTATGATATACATAAAGCTTTTATAAAAAATCAAAATATCTTATCAAAAGGGAAATTAGAAATATGATAATAGCAAAATTAAAAGATGGAAGGCATATAACAATTTCTAATACAAATTTTGATAAAGTAAGAAGAAATGGGGGAGGGTTTGAAATATGTTTTATTTTAGATAAAAAAGGCAAGTTATGGAGATTTACAACAAAAGAGTTTGAATATGGATCTTTGGGTAAAAATTCAATTCTTGGAGGAAACCCTTTCAAACTTTCAGATATTGAAGAGTGGAAAGATATAGGAATGGCTGAAGAATTTGTGAGATTAAATGCAGATAAAATATTAAGATTAATTAAAACACAAACAATTAACATCAAAAATGCAAAAACAAAATAAAACCATAAAGGAGCAAAAGAAGTAAATGGCATATAAGAAGTGGGAAGTGACGAAATGGTAATGAAAAAAGTCATTTTAATAATATTAAGCTTAATATCTTTATTATGGATAACTTTCTTAGTTATTAAAACAGAAGATGTCTATAATCTTCTTCCTATATTCTTTATAACTTTACTTTGGGCTAAAGGAGTTAAACAAACAATGAAGGAGGATATAAAAAGAAAAGTAAAATGAAAGTCGCAATAAATTACATATCTTTAAAAAAGAGGAAATCTTTTATAGTAGGATTTATTGAAGGTTTTTTTGGATATATTTAATAAGATGATTGGAAAAATAATAGCATATATTTTAGGATTTATTTCAGGTGCAATAATTATAATGAAATTTGTAAACTAAACATTTATAAATATAAAATATATCTTATTGTATGAAAGAGACGGTGATGCATAAACCTAAATGTAAAAAATGTGGTTCTAGTCAAATTTATTATAGAAGATTTACAAATCATTATGTTTGTAAAACTTGTGGATATCAAGAAATTAAAGAGGATAAAAAATGGTAGAATTTTTAGGTGCAGAAATTCCATTACCAACTTTTGGAGTAGGAACAGGTGCGATTGTTTTAGCGTTTTCAATATTCTTAATTATCCTTGCTGGTGCAGTAATTATTTATTTTGTTTATATGATGAGGATATATAATCGTAAGATTGTAGTTTTTGAAAATATTTCTGGACAGGGATTTCAACCTGTTTATAAAGATACTGCAAGACTTGTAAGCTTAGGAGATGGTGGTGAAGAATTATTATTTCTAAGAAAAAAGAAAGTCTATCGTACAGCTTATGGACGTAAGATGGGTAAGAATACTTATTGGTTTGTAATTGGACAGGATGGTTATTGGTATAATTCTCTTCTTGGAGATTTAGATGCGAAGATGGGTATGTTAGATATTGAACCAGTTGATCGTGATATGAGATATATGCACGTTGCTGTTAGAAAGAATATTCAGGAGAGATACAGGAAAATAAATATTATGGAAAAGTATGGTGCGATTGCAATGAGTGGATTGTTCTTAATTATAATGTTAATGGGTATTTGGTTTTTATTAGATAAGATTGCATTAATTTCAACTGGAATGAGTAATGCAATAGATGCTGTAACTAAAGTTCAAGATGAAACAAGAGTAGTTCTTTCTGCATTAGATAATGTTTGTTCAGGAGGAACAGGATTAAAATGAAAAAAACAATGACTTGTTTTAAATGCAAGTTTACAATATATGATAAGGAAAATTATTTTGAATTTACAGAATTTTTAGACAAGAAAAAAGTTAATACAGATTATTGTCATAAAGTTTGTTGGGATAAAGTTAAAGGAGGATTAAATAATACTAACGAAGCAATGGGAATGTTAAGACAATTAAAACAAGTGTTCATTAAGCAAGGTTTGTTTCCAGAAGAAAAGGTTGTGATAAAATGAAAAAGAAAAATAATTTTTGGAAGTTATGTATTGTTCTATTAGATATAATTGTGATTATGGGAATTGCTACACTTTCAGGAGTTGGTTATAATTATCTTAAACCTTTTTGGTATGTTAAATCTTATTTAATAACTTCTATAATTACAGGATATTTAGTACTTTCAATTAGAAATAAATGGAATAGTTTATATGAAAAATGATAGGTTGGATAATAGTTGTAATAATAATATTAGCATTATTTTATTATTGGTTAATTAATTATGACAAAAAACAATTAGAAAAATTAAGAGAAGATTATAATGAAAAAGAAGGCAGGAGTAAACACAAATACGAAAGACGACGAGGAGAAAGAGATTTTGAAAAACCAGAACAGATTACTAGTGGACAAGATCAACCTCCAAGACCTGACGTATTACCGACAACAAAAACTGATTCTGTTGGAAAGACAGGCAAGAGCAATGGAAGATTTGGTAAGCTTCTTAAAAGAATCAGAAAAAAATGAATCATGATTGGGTGTCTATAATAGCAATAGGTTTAATGATGTCTGCAGTTTCAGTTGTAGTTATTATATATTATCAATCTCTTCAACAGGAATGTGTTAGCAATCCATTAGTGTATGCAGCACAGACTTATGAAGATGCTTATGGTTATGATGTTCATGGTACATTAAATCTTATAACTCCTGGTAATATAATAGCACCAACCATTTATTTTAATTCTAAAGAAGTTTCAAGTGAATCTTTTGATGAAAGTCCTATTAATATTACTGACTTGCAGTGGTAAGGTTATAATTATCAATCTTATAAGTTATTTTAAAACGCTTTTGATTGTGTTTTATAGTGAAATGTAAGGAAAACCTTGGAAAAATACCTTTTATTTTTAAAAATTTATTTAATTTTATCTTTAAACTCTTCTAAACTATAACCTTTTTTTTCTGCTGCTGTTTTATGAGCATGTATTGAGCTGAATCCTTTCCCTAAAATTGCTCTTGCTCTCTTGAATTTATCATCTTCATTTATATTAGCGAACACTCTCATAACTTCTTCTTGCTTTTCTGTTAATGGCTTTCTTATTATTTCTTTTTCTTCTTTTTCATTTGTCATACTCTTTCCACTCTCATCAAACTTCTTTAATCTTTCAGAAATGTTTTTATTTAAGGTATTTGTGAAGTCTAGTTTCTTTTGTTCGTATTTAATTATTATTTCTTTGTCGGGTTTAGGAACTGCCCAATAAAATAATTTATCTGATTGATTATTTCCATGTTCATCTTTATATATAACTATTAATTGTTTTCTATAAGGGTCTGTTTTGAAATCACTATATTCTAAATATCTTGGTCTAATTTTACAAGTATTATTATTTATATTAATACTCATAGTTTCAAATCTTGCATGAAATAATCTCCTTGTGTTTTTATCTAGTAAAGTTTCAAAAGGAGTGCAAAAGAATAAAGTTAAGTTCCTATGTCTAAAGGTACTAAGTAAATAATTGAAAACTTTATTAGCATCGCTTTGAAATTCTCTAGCACTTATACTAATTTGTGGTTCATCAAAAACTATTTTACTTCCACGTTTTAATTCTCCACTATTAATTAAATCCATTAATTCTCTTAAACTAAAAACAACATGGTTGATATTAAATGGAACTCCATCCATCTTACTCATAATTTCACAAATTGCAATAGCAGTATAAGTTTTTCCACTCCCTGTTTTTCCAACAAGAGAAATAAGGTTATTTTTATTTTGTCTCATAGTTCTTCCAACCATCCACCTTGCCCAACTATTAATTTTGGGTTTGTCTCTATAAACTACAATAGCATTACTCATTAATCTTCATCTCCTTTTATAACTTCATCTCTATCTTCACCATAAATTTCCTTTGTATAAAATTTACGTCTACTAGCTAATTGATTTAATTCTGTAAATATTTGTCTATAGTGTTCAACTTGTTGTTCAATAAATTCTTGATAGAAATATAGATTAGTATTTAATGAACCTCGATGATAATATACTCCCCTACCCCATCTTTCATCTCTAATTTTAACTGGAAGATTATCCCATTCTTCAAATTCTTTTTGACAAAATTCCTTAAATACTTTATATAAATTATCTTTTATCTTTTTTATGTTCTCTCTTGCTTTATCATCAAAATCACAATCCATAAACATCTTTACATTCTTAACACTTTCAATAAATGCTTTTCTTGTATCTTCAATATAAGTCTTAATAACATTTCCAGATGAATCTATTCTTGTATTGAAATATCCTGCTCTCATTTCTCTTTTACCTGCAATAGCACATTGTTTCATACAAAACATTATTAATGCTTGGTGAGAATATTGTTCATCTTTTGATGAATTATTATAACTTTCATTATTATCTTTTTTATTCTCTTCCATTTTATCTACTCTTAAACCAGCTCATAGGTCCACCACTTTGTTTAGGGTGGTGTGGTCTTTCTCCAACCATTTCTGAAGTATGATGATGTTGTCTTAATGTTTTTCTTTCCTGTCCATTTAATGCACGTAAGTATGCAGAGTGAATAGAATCCTGAACACATCTTATTAACCATTCAAATCCTTTTAGTTTATCTTTCATAATCTGTTCTCTTATTTTTATTCTTTCTCTTTCTAAATCTTTAATTTCATTTACTAACATATTCCATACTTTATCTTTATCTACTTTTTCTTGTCTAAGTTCTGCATTATGTAAAATACTTTGCTGTCTTCTTTTTAATCTTTCAATTAATAACTTCTGACATTCTTCATTGGTTGGGAATAGAAAATACTTTTCATAATTCATAAACATATAATCATTAAGGGTTGTTGCTAAGTCTTCCATCTTATGATTAATAACTTCTTCACTATAATTAGATAGTAAAGTATTCTTACTTAAATACCAGTTAAGAGTTCTCATAATTAATCTTACTCCTTCATCACTTAATAGAATCTCATCATTGTTACTAGGTCTTACCCAAATCTTCTCACCCTTATCAGTTACCTCTTCAACTTCAGACTTTAATAGATGACTCATTCTTTTTAATTCGTCGGTTAAATCTAATTGTTCTTTAAACAATCCTTTTTGATTATCTGTCATAGACATAGAGTTTTGTGAGATAATCATTTGGTCTTGTTCAAACTTTGCTTGTGCAGATAACTTTTCTCTTTCCTGTTGTTCTAAAAAATTAATCTCTTCTTGTGTCATCTCTACCATTGTTTAATAAAGGATAATGGTTTTAAATATGTTACTATTTAGGGAAAAATTTATAAATGTAATATTCTTCTTTTTATTTATTGTTACATTGTAACACAAAAAAAGATGGTTAATGGTGCAGGTGTTGGCGAAGAGGTAAGTCCCGATGTTGTAAGAGAGTTTAGAGGAAAGACAACTGAACAATTAGTATTTCTAAGAGGACGAGGATTATCAGATCAACGAGTTGCTTTAATTGATACTATACTTTCAGAAAGAGAAACAGGTGAACAAATTCCTGAAGCTGAATTAGTACAAGCACTTGAAGAACCTAGAAGACTTGAACCAGTTAAAAGAGGAGAAGTTACACAAGCAGAACTAGAAAGATTAAGAAGAGCAGGTGTTGATGTTTTTGATCCTAAAGTTTTAAGTGAATTAAGTAGAAGAGATATAGCTGCATTTGAAAGGCAAAGACAAGCAGAAGCTCAAGTTACGGAACCTACTAAACCTGAAGAACAACCATTCCTAGAAGAAAGACAAATAGATTCTTTTGAAAGAGGAGGAAGAACAATTCCTGTAACACAAGTTTTTCATATTGATCCTAAAACAGGTGAAGAAAGAAAAGCAACAGAAGAAGAAAGAGCTTTTTTTAGAGAACAAACAAGTGTTTTACAAGCATCAGAAGATAAACCTCCAGGAGTTTTAAAAAGAGTTTTTATAAAAGGTAAAGAAATTAAAGCTTTTTTTGAAGAGAAAGAAGCACAATTTGTAGAAAGAAGTTCTATTGGAAGACTTGAAACTCCTGCAAGAGAAGGTATAGATGTTATTGCTAAAGTCGCTTTTCCAGATACTATTTCAAGAGAGATAGCTGCAGGAGTTGCAAAGGGAGTAGTTGTAGATGCTATCAAACATCCAGTAATTACTGCTGCTACATTTGGTGTGGGTGCTGGGGTAGGTGCTGGATTAAAAATTGTTTCTCAATCTATTAAATTAGGAAAAACAGCAACAAGAGTTGCAAAAGGTGGAGGTATATTAGTAGGAACAGGTATTGGTGGATTAATTGTTGCTGAAACAGCAACAAGAGTTATTGCTGCACCAACATTAGAAAAGAAAGGAGAAGAGATAGGAAAGACAATAAAAGATGTAGTTGTCTTCGGATTAGGTGCAAGAGTTGGTGCAAGAGCATTTACTATTCAAACAATTAGAACTCCTTTAAGAGGAATTAAAGATCCAACATTTGTAGAAGTTTCAAGGATAAAAAATATAGGTGGAAAGAATGTTAAGGTTTCTGGGTTTAAGATTACTGGAGAAGTTCGTCAACCAATAGTAATTACAAAGTCAACCCCAATAGGAAGAGCTTTAGGTATAACACCGAAGATAGATAAAATTATTCCTGCAAGACGTTTTGTTACAAAAACTATAACTCCAGTAGTTGAAGGAGAATCTTTTTTAACAGCAACAAGAGTGGGAAGAGGGAGAGTTAAAATCACAAAGGTTTCTGGTATAGGAGAAGAAATTGATATTACAAAAGGTTTAGAAAAAGCACCAAGTATTCAAAAATTTTTATCAATAAAACTTGCAGAAGATATAACTAAGGGAGTTCCAGTTACAATAGAAAGAGTACCAAAGATAATTGGGAAAAAACAACAAGTATTTAGAGGAGCAATAGAAACTGAAAAGTTATTTGAATTTAAAACAACTGGTAGAAGAATTGATATATCTACTCCTAAACTTGGAAAGACAATAGAAAGATTTCAGACAATATCAAGAATTAAATTATTAAAAGAAGGAAAAAGAGCAAGTATAAGTGAAGCAGTTATTACATTTAAAGATATAACTTTTCCTTTTGCAAAACCAACTGGTAAAGTTCCTAAGTTAAAAGGAATAATAATTGATATTAAGGAACCTATAACTAAGGGAAAACCAGATGTTAATTTTATTAAAACAGTTAGTGGAAAACAAACTATTAATATTCAAACTCCAGTAACTCAACTTCCTAAAACTCTTCCTAAAGAATTAACAAAAGGAACAATAGGAACAACAATTAAAACTACTGGAGATAGTATAAAATTAGCTTCTCCAAGTATTAAAACTTCTACAGATAAAACTACACAAAGTATTAAATTAAGTCAAGACAATATTCAAACTACAAAAGGAATTACAAAAACTAAAGATAAAATTAGTCTTGCATCTACTGAAAGATTAGGTAAAGCTTTTAAAACTAAAATATCTCAAAGAACTCAACAATTACAAAATTCAATACAACTTCAGAAAGGAATACAATTACAAAAAGGATTACAAAAAGAGAAAACAATTCAAGAACAAAAACCTTTACAAAGAGAGAAAATAACTCAACAACAAAAACTTATTACAAAATTTGCTACTCCACGAATTACAACACCCCCTCCTACTATATTTAAAACACCCCCTCCTACTCCACTTCCAGGAAAAAAGATAATGACATTTCCACGTTTAAGATTAGGAACACCAAAATCAATTAAAACAACTAATGGATTCGGAGTAGCTGTAAGAAGATTTGGAAAGTTTAAAACTATTGCAGGAGGATTATCATTACCAAGAGCAATAGGAGTTGGAAGAGAAAGAGTAGGAAAAACATTAGCTGCAACGTTTAAAATCATTCCAACAACAGGAAGTATATCAACTGCATTTAGAACACCAGCTGGATTTAGAAGAGGAAAAGGATTAACATTTATTGAAAGAAGAGGATTAAGATTATCTACTATTGGAGAAACAAGAGAGATAACAACAGCGAAGAGAAGGAAGAGAAGAGCATCTTTAAATAAAATAACAATAGGAGGTAAAATATAATGGCTATGAAAAAACAAAATAAATCCTTTCAACCTGTAGCAAAGAAACCAGTAGTTACTTTGAAGAAGATAACTTTTTCAGGTGTAAAACAAATAAGGAGAAGACTTCCATGAAAAAACTATTATTAAGTTTAATATTAGGTATATTTTTGTTAAGTATAGTTAGTGCTGGGATAAGTAGCTTCGGAACATTCCAACAAAATACAGATATAAAATTACTTCAGATATGTTCTAATTGTACCTTCAATAATATTACTTCTATTATTTATCCAAATTCTACACAGGCTATTGGAGAGATGGCTATGACTAGAAATGGTTCTGTATATAATTTTACGCTTATTTCAAACTTTACTGATGCACCAGGAACTTATACTGTTAATGGATTTGGTAATTTAAAAGGTGTAGATACTACTTGGGTTTATACTTTTGATATTACAATAACTGGAATTAAACTTTCACAGGACAGAGCAATAATTTATGTTGCTATGTTATTATTATTAGTGTTATTATTCTTTACAACAATTGCAGGAGTATCATTTCTTCCAGCATCAAACAATAGAAATGACGATGGTTTTATAGTTAGCATCAATAGTTTAAAATATTTAAGAGCAATATTATTGGTATTTGCTTGGAGTTTATTAATAGGCATTAATTTTACTGCATCAAATATATCTGGGTTGTATCTTCAATCAGATATGATGAGTGATTTATTCTTTAACTTTTATAGAATGATGATGCTCTTAACATTACCTATGATTTTCATTTGGTTTATCTGGTTATTTTATAGTATCACTCAAGACAGACAATTAAAGAGAATGCTTGAAAGAGGCATAGAAATGGGAGGAGAACCATGAGTAAAATAGATAGAAGAAGAGTTGTAAATAAAAAAGATTCAATAAATGTTAGAAGTGATATAAAATTTGCAGATGCAATAAATAATATAATTATAAAAAGACAACCCTTATTTCCAAAGGAAAAAAGAAAACCAAAAGCTGCAAAAAGAATAACTGAAGCAATAACTAAACATAATCTATTTCCAAAAATTAAACAAGATATTATAGAAGCAAATTTACTATGAATAAAAAAGCAAACATTATGGGAATTGTAGTTTTCTTTATAATCTTATTTGTAATATTATTTGCAGGATTTATTATGGTTACTGGAAGTGCAGTAATGAATTGGGTATTTGATGAAGCTGTACCAGAACTTGATACTCTTGGAGTAATAGAAGATAGAACCAATATGACAGAATATGCAGAATATACTCTTAAACCATTAAATAGTTTTGTTCAAAGTTTTACATGGATGACAGGAGTATTGTATATTCTAATGTTAGTGGGAGCAATAGCTTTTGCTGTAATGATAAGAACCAATCCAAGTAGATGGTTAATAGGATTTTATTTCTTAGTTACAATAATGTTAATAATGGGAAGTATATTCATAAGTAATATGTATGAAGAATTTTATGCAGGAACAGATGAGTTAGCAACAAGACTTCAGGAACACGTTGTATTATCTTTTATGGTTTTACAATCACCAGTAATCTTTACAGTTATATCTTTTATAGTTGGAATAATACTCTTTTCAGGAATACAGGGGGAACAAGTATGAAAAAATTAATCTTATTATTTATGTTTCTTTTATTAATTGGAAATGTTTCTGCAGGAATTTTAACTGAATGGAATGACAAATTAGATTATAAGGATAATAATTTAACTGTTGTAATTACTAATTGGTGGGGATTAGGAGAGAAGATTGGAGAAGCAACTTTAACATCACATAAAACTTTTGATGAAATAAGGAAAGTTCCACAGGGAAGAAATATATCTGTTATGCATTATGATTTTCCTGATTGGACAAATTATAAAGATGGATTAGGAGAAGTTTATTTAACTGATTTAGATACTGGGGAAGAAATAATTAGACCTTATTATTTTGGAAAAGCAGTTTATAAAGATATAAGTAGATATGGAGGAGAAGAAGTTAATTGCAGTCAAGTTAAAAATGTTAATGGAACATTTATTGAAAAGTGTGAATATAAAAGTGTTTTAACTGATATAAAGAAAACTATTGTTGGATGGGATATATTGGAGACAACTGATATTCCTGGAGATACTGGAGATAATACAATAGGATTAATTCTTGATGTAAGGCCTGGAGATAGAATTGATGGTGTATGGACTATCTTAGGAAAGAAAGTAAAACTTCATGCTGGATGGGACGCTGATTTAAATACTGATTTATTTGCATATTTTAATTGGTCGTGGAGTAATGATACAAGTGGAAATGGGAACCATATTTATATGGATGACGCTCCTGTTTTTGGGAGTGGAAAAGTTGGAAATGATGGGGATTGGGAGAGAGATACTACTGATTGGGCGAGTAATACTACGACGACGTCGTATTTACCAACTTTACCTTTTAGTGGGAATTTGTGGTGGAAGCCAGAAGCTGATGGATTAGGAGCATATCAGACAATTTTATCTAAAAGTGCAGATGGAACAGGTGGATGGAGATTTGAGGTTTTTCAGAATGCAGATAATACTATGGGAGTTAGGGTAACGAGGGCGGATGGGACACACGCACAAGTTAATTCTATTTCTATTTTTGGAAGTGGAGATTATAGTATGTTTAGTTGGATAGCTGATGGAACTGATTTAAGAGTTTATGTTAATGCGACTGAGGAGGGAACACCTGTAAGTTTAACTGATTTAAGAAATAATTCTCCTGCGAGTTTAAGAGTTTGTCGTAAGTATGGAAGTCCTACGAGTTATTGTGATGGACATTTTGATGAATGGAGTTTGCACACACGGAGTATCCTCGCTGATTTGGAAGATTTGTGGAATGGAGGTGCTGGGACAACTCATAGTTTAGGTCCTTTTGATAGTGGTGCTGGGAATGTTACAATGAATAGTCCGTTAAATCAAACGTATTCTGCGACGACGACATTATTTAATATTACGTTTAATGATGATATAGGAGAAGAGGGTTGTAATGGGACAATAAATAATGGGGCAAGTAATTTTACTTTGGTAAATGTAACTACTTCTCCAAATGATTATACTTTAGAGAATATAACTATGTCAGAGGGGAGTTTTGAAGTGAAGTATTTTTGTATGGATGTAAATGGAAATGAAAATAATAGTGAAAGTCAGTCTTTTAGGATTGCTCTTGCTCCGTCGGTTATTTTAAATAGTCCTGTAAATAATACAAATATTTCAGTTACAGATTTAAATTTTAATTGTAGTGCAGTAAGAACAGGTGGAGGAGTTACACAATTAGACCTAATTATAGATGATATTGTTAATTATAGTGTTGTGAATGCGAGTGCAGATGTTAATTTAAGTTTAGAAATAAATATTAGTGGATTAGGAGATGGAGTGCATGACTGGACGTGTAATGCAAGTGATGGAATAGTTAGTGTAAATTCTACTGGAAGTTTAAGGACATTCTTAATTGATTCAACTGCTCCTGTAATAGATGTAGAAACTCCAAGAGGATATATTAATTATCATGTATCTGGATCTAACTTAACTATTAATTGGAGTGTTTCAGATCCTCATTTAGATAGTTGTTGGTTTAATTATAATTCTACAAACACTAGTTTAACTTGTGCAGATAATAATTATACTTTTACTACAAACTCTCAACAGAATTTAACATTTTATTCTAATGATACTTATGGAAATGAAGGATCTAATTTTACAGAATGGGTATATATTATTAAGGAGATAACAGAAACATTTAGTAATTCTACAGTTGAAGGAAACACAGAAACATTCACAATAAACATTACAATTAATAGTACAACATTTCCAAACTCAAGAGCATCATTAGTTTATAATGGAACAAGTAATACTGGAACAAAAATTGGCTCTGGTGATAGCTTATTATTTACAAGAAACTTATTAATTCCAAATGTAGATGCACAAGTAAACTTAACTTTCTATTGGGAAATTGTTTTAAACAATGGAACAGATAATCCATTTAATTCAACATTCCATAATCAATCAGTATCTGAATTATCAGTAGATAATTGTACAACAAACACTAATGTTTTATATAACTTTACAATAGTTGATGAAAGATCACAGATATTTCTTAATCCAACAAATCAAAATACATCTGGAAAATTAAATCTTCAAGTGTTCACATTAGATAGAAGTATAGAAGTAATTAACTTTACTAAATTTTATAATAAAACAAATCCTTTTCAAGTATGTTTAAGTAGTAATTTATCTGGAGCGAATTTTAGTGTTGATGCAGAGATAGAATATTCAGCAGATGATTATACACAAGAGTTTTACCATATACAAAATGATACTCTTAATGAACAAGACTTACATACCAACATAACATTATTTGATTTAGATTCAACAAATGCTCAAGAGTTTAAAGTAATATATAAGGATCAAAGTTTCCTTCCTGTTGCAGGAGTATTAATACAAGTTCAAAGAAAGTATGTTGATGAAGGAGTTTTCAAAACTGTTGAGATTCCTAAGACTGATTTTGCAGGAGCAACAGTTGCTAACTTAGAATTGAATGATGTTAAATATACTTTTATCATTATAAAGAATGGAGAATTACTTGCAACATTTGCAGATAAATTTCCTGTATGTGATAATGCAGGAATAGATGATTGTGAAATTAATTTAAATAGTTTTGGAAGTTCTGCAGGTCTTCAAGATTTTACTCAACTAGAAGACTTCTCTTTTAGTTTAGATTACAATAGAACATCAAGGATTATTACATCAATTTTTAGTATACCTAGTGGAACACAATCAGAAGTTTCTTTGAACGCAACTTTATTTGATGGTTTAGGTAATCGTTCTGTTTGTGATGATATATTGACAAGTAGTTCAGGAACTCTTACTTGTGCTGTTCCATCAACCTTTGGTAATGGAAGTGTTGTTGTTACAATAGAAAAAGATGGAGTTAAAGTTGGAGGAGGAACAACATCTCTTGCTCAATCATCAGTAGATGTTTATGGTTCAAATCTTGCTTTCCTTTCAATATTTATTTTATTAACTTTAATTGGAATTGGAATAAGCAGCAGTCCAATGATCACTGGAGTATTTATTGCAATAGGAATTATATTAAACATAACATTAAACTTAATGGATACAGGAGTTAATTCATTTATAGGAGCAGGAGCAACTATCTTATGGTTATTTATTGCAATAGTTATTGTATTAATTAAAGGAGCAAAGAGGATATAATGGGAGAGATAAAATATGTAGGAAGTATTGTAATGATTGTTTTATTTTCAATAGCAATAATTAGTTTTGCTCTTAATTTTGCAATAGATAATAATGCAGATATTAGTTTGTCCGACGATAGTTCATTTTCCAATTTAGATACGAGTCTCAGAAATAATGTTAGTCAATTTAATGTGGATGCAAATTCAACAGGAGATACTTTTAGACAAAGTGAAGCTAAATCTGGAGACCAGGTAACAGAATCAGGAGGACAGTTTAAAGTAGGAATATTTACTTTAATTGGAATGCTTCCAGCAATATATTCCATTGTGAAAATACAAATCTTTGGAGGCAGTAATTCTTTTGGAATTGTTCTGGTTGCATTATCTTCTTTCCTTGCTTTTGTTGGATTTAGATATGCTTATAAATCATGGTTTGGGAGGAACCCAGATTAAGATGGTTTTGTTTGATTCACCTAATTTAACAGGTGGAATAGATGATGCAATAATTGGAACAGTAACAGCAGTTCCAATTTTTATGCCGATGTTTTTATTATTTGTTTTCTTTGTAGTTTTAATTGGAGGAGCAAATGCACAAAATAAAAGAATAGGAAGAATGGATATTCCTATGTGGACAACAATAGCATCGTTATCTACTTTAGTTATTTCACTACCATTAACAGTAATTGAAGGGATGATACAGCTTACAACTTTATCAGTTGTAGTTGTTGTTACAATAATGTCTGGGTTTTGGTTATTCTTTGATAGAAATAGAAATGAAGTGTAACAGTGTAACAAATATATTTTTAAAGTAAGAATCACTATACATTTTTAATGAAATATTTTTATACAGGTGAAAGGAGGTAATTCAAATGAATCTAGAAAAACAAATGAAGCTTCTTCTTCCTAAACATAAGAAAGGAGGGGTTGTTACTAATACTATAATGGGTGTTGGAGGTTTAATTATCGGAGTAATTGTAATTCTTGTAATTACATCTACTTTACTTGACGCAAATCTTTTGACAAATACAGCAGCAAATGATTCTGCTCAAGCATTACAATCTAACTTTACCGAAGGTATTGGAAACGTGTCTAAGAAAATCCCAACTATTCTGTTAATCGTTGCAGTAGTTTTCTTATTTGGAGCATTAATATTGCTTGTAAGAAATGCTAGAGTAATGGGAGTAGGTGGTGGTGGTTCATTGTAAATGCAATGAACTTAGAGAAATTAAAACTTCTTCCTAAAAATAAGAAGGGAGGAGTTGTTACTAATACCATTATGGGAATTGGTGGATTGATTATTGCAGTAATTGTAATTCTTGTAATTACATCTACCTTACTTGATGCAGGATTATTTGATGATAGTAAAGCATCAACAACTGAATCTAACGAAGTTATAACTGTGGTTAATGCTACAGGGTCTATTTTTGGAAATGATACCTTGTTATCATCTTCATGTACAATAGATTCTGCAGTAAATGCAACTGGTTTTGCAATAACAGCAGCTAATTATTCAGTTACAGCTGCTACTTGTACAGTTACAAATACAAGTGCTGAGTTCGGAGGTACTGCTTGGACTATTAATTCAACTACATCGTACGCAGGAACTGCTGAAAGTTCAGCGACAGGAGTAACAACTAATTTCACAAAAGGTATTAATAACGTCTCTAAGAAAGTTCCTACCATCCTATTGATTGTTGCAGTTGTTTTCTTATTTGGAGCATTAGTTCTTCTTGTAAGAAATGCTGGACAAATGGGTGTTGGAGGAGGAAGTTCTCTATAGAACCTAAAGTTAAATTATTATTTTGTCCCAATGTTTGTGGGACTTTTATAATCACAAAAGTGAAAGGAGGAAAAAATAAAATGGCAGGAACATATAAATATGCAAAAAGTAGAAAAGAACTACTAAAAAAAATGCGACATACAACACCTTTCGGTGCTAAATTAACAATAAGTAGAGCACCAAGTTTAGACAAAAGAGCACCAAAAGGAAAAAAGGCATTTTACACCATTATAGATGTAAGGAGTAAAAGTGGCAAATTATTATACCATAGTTAAGTAAGTTGAAAGGAGGAAAAAATAAAATGGCAAAAAATGATTATATAAAAGTTAGAGATATTTTAGGTAATGAAGTATTTAGAAATAAAAAAACGGGAAAAGAATATCTTATTAAATGGAATAGAACTGGAAAACCAGTATGGAAATATCTTAAAACAAAAGGGAGGAAAAAATAAAATGGCAAGAAAAAAATTTAAAAGAATAGGAAAAAGGTTATTCCGACCAATTCCTGGTTCACCAGCACTATTTGGAGAAGTTGGAAAAGATTTAAGAAATTCTAGAAACAGATTAAGTAATTTGGAGATTGAAGGAATTAGAGAGAAAAAGAAAAGGAGGAAAAAATAAATATGGTAATAAAAACAAAGTTAAAAAGATTTACAACTACTGCAACTTTATTTAATTCAAAGGGAAAGGTAATTGCAAGTAAATATCCTATTCATATATTAGCAAGAAGTAAGCAAAATGCAATACAAAGAGCAAAAGCGTACCATTCTACATGGAATCGTGGAGAAAGACAAAGAAGAGGAAAGAACGCAAATGTTGCAAGATTTGTAGGAATAAGAAAACTTAGAAAACTTAAAAGATAAACTAAGGAAAAAAGAAAAAGAAGATAACTAAGCAAACCTTTTAAATTAAATTTTACTCATTTTTAGTTATTAAAAAATAGTAATATTTATAAAACCCATTTTATTAATAACTAAATGGGAAGAGGTATTGTATTTCTAATATTAAGTTTGTTAATTTTTATTCCATTTATTTCTGGAGAACAATTTGGATATGATCAAGAAGTTGTAGAAGTTACAACTAATCCTGCAAGTGTAACTGTTTATTCTGGAATCAATATAACTAATCTTTCTCAATTAGCAGATGTAAGTATTCCTTCACCAACTGATGAACAAGTTTTACAATTTGATTCAGGAAGTAATGCTTGGATTGCTAAAATTCTTAGTGGAATTACATCATTATTCCAAAGAGTAGGAACAGAAATTTCTCCAACTAATGTTAGTAATTTAAACATGACTCCTGGAAATGTTACAGGTTCTTTTATATTTGGAGATGGAAGTCAGTTAACTGGAATCTCTGGTGATAATGTTACATGGAATGAAAATCATGGTAATTCTCTATATGCTCTTAATACAACAGAAAATATACAAGAACTTTTAAATTTTACAAATGTATATTCAACATTTAATTCTACTTATGAATCTATTAATTCCACAGCAAATTTAGAACCCTTACTTGAAGGACAAATTAATTCAACTTCATGGTTAAAAAATGGAGTAAATGTTATTCTTTCTGCTTTAGGTGATTTTGTAGGAATAGGAACTGCAACACCAACTGCAGTTTTAGAAGTTAATGGAACAGGAAATTTATTAAATATAACTAATTCATCTGATACTTTATTATTTGTTAATGGGACAAATGGAAATGTAGGAATTGGAACAAGTGAACCTAGTACAAAGTTTGAAGTTATTGGTGATGTTGAAATTACAGGAAATTTAAATGTTTCTGGATATTCAAATTTTACAAAAAACATTAGTGTTTCAGAATGGATTTGTTTTAATCCAGCTTGTACAATGTTCATGTGTGCAAATTCTACAGATATAGTTATCTCTAATGCAGAATCAGGAGTAAAGTGCTAATGAAAATTTTAATTATTTTATTTATCAGTATATTATTAATTGGAAGTGTATCAACAAAATTATTTGAAGTTACTCTTTTCAATTCAAAAGATTATGAACAAGGAATTAAATTAATTGATAAAAATTCTACTAATATTGTAACAAGACATATTGATTATAAAAATTATGTAATGAAAGATTCAGATGGATATAGTTATACTTTATCTCAAGGAACTTCTGTCAGTAAAAGAATTTTGGGAGGCTATAGATTAGAAACCATTGATGGATTAAGCTGTACTTTTGATTGGAATGAACCAACAGAACTTGCTATTTCCAACGATAAAATAAATTTTCAACAGGGAAATTTATCTAATATAGATTGTAATTGGGAAATGGAATATTTAGGAAATGATATTTATTTAGTAGGTGAAAAATATTATCTGGATATAGACCCAAGTTTTTATACTAATGATACATCAGCAAACAACTGGAGTGCTGGAGTGTTTGTTGATAC
>CEPZ01030013.1_pt1 | contig 19523 bp, 8 predicted proteins | sample 530461 | NCBI WGS metagenome assembly CEPZ01 (sample SAMEA2620106, study PRJEB7988) | marine metagenome | isolation source: saline water (ENVO:00002010), including
AAACTTTTTAAAGGCCGCCAAACGAATTTATGTGGGCGCCCGCCGCACCAATATTACGGGAACTCTTATTAATCCCAGCGATGTGTTGGTTGATGGAGTGCGGTATTGGTTAACCTCTCTAGATGATTTGAGTCTAAACCAGCATGCATACGATATAGATAATTATGGAATTTCGGGATCTTATCGGAATGTTTCGCCTTTAGATTGGAATCTTAAAAATAGTGGCAGTATTTTGAATTCCAACATGTTGGCGCTAAGTTGGGATTTCAATAAAGTACACAGTTCAAATACACTGGGCTCATTTACCGTAACAGACGTTAGTTCTGGTTCAGCAACACTCAGAAATTATTACGGATGGATAGGAGAAGTGGGGGGTTATCAACATATTGGCTCGGGGTCAGGATGGCCGGCCTCGACCGCAAATATAATTTATAGCCAGTCCACAAACGCTTATCAATTTATTAATCCGGAAATAGCAGTATCCTCAGACATGGTTCAAATTTTATCAGATGATGACACTTATTTTGGAGTGCCTGAGACACCGCCCGATTATTATTATACTTTAGAAAAGAGCATGTATAATGCCATTTCTGAGGAAATGCTCAATTTCTTTGCTGGGGTGGTGGATTTCAATAATGTTATTGGGGAGCCGGTTAATAGATATCGTACGCGTTATAAAACATTAGAAAAACTAAGAGAAATCTTTTTTAGAAGAGTTGATAAAGTTAAAGAAGTAGAAAAATTTCTTGAATATTATAAATGGTTTGATGATGCCTTGGCAGAGATAATTGGTCAAATGGTTGCCGCCACAGGCAATTTTACTTCTGATACTTATAATACTATTGAAAGCCATGTACTCGAAAGAAACAAATATTGGACTAAATTTCCTACTCTTGAATTTAGAGAAACCTTCCCGGAAGCTGTAATCAGTATCGCCCAACCCAATGTGGCGCCTGTAGGCCAGGATGAAGGCGCCACTAATTTCGACGATGGCGCTGCCTCTGCGATTGCACCCTCAGTAACACCGGGTGCAGAGGTTATTCCTACTAATGAAAATGAGCAGTGGTGGATCACCGCAGATCCTACTGAAGTGCCGGAGATATCTTCTGGGGATGATGATATTGATCAACAGCGCGCTAACAACAATAGTGTGATGTATAGTCTAGGTACCACGACGACGGATGCCACTTTTTCACCACAAGGTGTTATACCTATGGTTGCAGATACCAAAGGAAATATTTATGCTTACACTCCTCCTCCCACTTCTCAAAGGGCAGCTTTCCAAGCTGAGCTAGAGCGCCAACAAGGGGGTGGTACCAATTATCATCGTTCTCCTGGAACTCAAAATAAAAGCATGGAATTTATTTATAATGCTTTATATCCTGGTGGCCCTATTAATACTGATAATGATATTTTTGTGCCTGTAAATACTCTTTTTGCCCTTACAGCAGATATGGTACCTTTAAATGAGATTACCCTAAATCCTGCAACGGCGTTGCCGAATCGAAAGATTCGGCGTGTAATGAAAGTGCAGCACGGCCGCAACTGGGAAGAGGGAACAGGGTATTCTACTATGAAAAGCACCTTTGCGTTTCCTTTTAATATAATGAGTTCATCAGTTACGACGGGCTATAATAAACGAGTAGTTGAACGGGTGGCTCCTGGACTTGAAGTGGTAAATCTTCATAATGATGTTTATGGACCAGATGCAGAAACACCCATGCAAGGGCCCTTTACCGATCATGTAGTGGGAGGCCACCAGTCTCGTCATATAGCGATCAATGCTGGCCCCACTTTAGATACTTATTTAACACGCCCAGAGGCCTGGAAACTGTTGTTGGGCAAATGTCCCTCCAGCACCGGTGCGATTGGTATGGTGGGTGTAGATTATCCATGGCCCGAAGCCAACAGTGAGAATCAAGTACCCTATCCGATGACTGCATCTCAAAAAGCTGTGTATTATCGCGGGTTTGTTGCGAAGAGACCGGTCAATATTAAAAATATTCAACATCGTACGGGTTCAACTATTTTAGGAAATTATGAATCCAATTATCAAATTATTAATACCGTCGGAGCTACCTCCAACCCTCAACAGTTTATTAAAACACAACCCACATTGCCGACTCAAATTACTCAAACACCCGCTCCTACCCAAGGTCGTTCGTATTTAGATATTCGTCGCGATGCAGAATCACATTTTCAATTTACTCCCGATTATTCGCTTGCATATTTAGGCGCCGAAACTGGCAAATCAGTTATTATTAGTCGTTTTTCTGCACCAGGAGATATTCAAAGTATGGGTCTCGGCTATAAGAATATCCGCGCCGGAGAATTTTCGCCTTATAACGCTCTACCTTTTCGCAACTGGTCCGTGATTAGGCCGTTCCAAGATTCTGGATCTATCTCGGAAGCGACTGGTTCTGGAACTCCTGGTATCCGCGTGGTTGATCAAACTGATAGGGATTATGGCTTACGAATCTTATTAGCTAGACATTCAGCACGCTTTGGTCGCGATTCCCGTTTTGAAACTCAGCCCCCGGGAAAGACATATAACCAGTTACCTAGTTTTCAGAAGGTAAATCGAAATAGATTTGTTATTATCGATTCTTCATCCGCAGGTTATTCAAGTGGCTCACAGTTTGATAATGCGTTTGTTACGCATCAAATTCCTCGATCAGATAGGCAATATTCTTGGATGACCGCCTCTTTAATATCCTCGAGTGATGTAAGATATTATCGTTACGAATACAACGCCCCCGGCTGGCAATATCCACATCGTTTATTCTCTGGATCTACTGGGTATGTAGAATATTTTGACTTTGTCACAGGAAGCGCCGTGGATGCTGCAAATGGAGCCATTCAGCCTATTGGAAGACTTAATACTCTCATAGTGGATCCTGTAAATGTTGCCGGCAGCAATACATTGGGATTTTCATCTACCGATAGCGCGCTAAATTATTATAACAGCGATATTATCAACTCTTTTGTTGCTGCTGATTCGTCTTCTATTACTGCTCCATTTGCCAACTACTTTAATCTTTTGATGGCCCATCGTCGAAATACTTATGGGTGGAATTGGACTGTCGGACATCAAGGATATAGCCCTATTTTTGTTTCCGAGAGTGCTAACAATACTTTAGAATTGGCGAAATTTGGCGGCCGCAATACATTAACTTCTTACCCAATCTTGCCGGTTTCGATGAAAGGCCGCCCCGCCCAAGTGGAAATTATTACTCCTCGTTCTGCTGAAGGTGGGATGCCAAGCACATCTCATACTAAATTTGCGGTTCAAACAAGTGATAATAATGAGAGAATATTTTTTAATAATCTTGCTTTAGATAATTATTTTAACATTCCCTTGAGTGAGGTTACTACGCCATATGATAAAGTATTGAGTTTAGGCTCCAGACCCGGTTATAATGTTAACGCTATTCTTTACACCCAAGGAGTATACCCGGCTTATGATAATGAGTTTTATGCTACCACCACCACTAGAACTGGTTATGATAATAAATTCTGGCGAAATGCTCGTTCGGCGCGCACAACCGTTGGTGCAACTTTGCGAAACTCCTTTAGCTGCTCAGTTTCACAGAGTTGTGAAGTATTAGATGCTCAAACCAATTTTCTAACCAGAACTAAAGACACACTTCCAAGTCCTTCATGGTCATCTGGCAGTGCACGCGATATTGGCCTTAAAGTATCGGGCGCCGCCGGCGAGCTTCAAAATAACTATTTCTCTTATTGGGATACTCCAGCTACAGGAGGCCCAGTGGAAAACAAATATGAAGCATTGGATCCCGCAGCACTGCTGGAGCGCAAACACATGCTCACGACCCCGAAAAGCGCCCAGGGACCATGGAAGTCCACTGCTATTAATGTTGCTGTAGACGCCCAATGGGGGGCCGGCGAATTTAATTCTTGCTCTATGACACTCGCCCCCGAGCCCTATGCCGGCGAAGCGCTTTGGGAAGCAAATACTCAAGCTGGGCGTATTGTGGTAAGAAACTCTATAGCGCGGTTTGAGGCAACAGCATCCAACCCTTGGTTTAATAAGTATGATGACTTTAGGTATGATTTGCGCTTGTTAGCTAAGGATTACTCCATTGTTCCTGAATTTAGGATAAGTGAACATGTAGAAGGCATGATAGAAGATGGAATTTTAAGTGAGTTGGATACTTTTGAGATTGTAGGAACGGATAAAGATAGTTCTCAAGATACATTCTACAAAACTTATTCTAATTCTGAAATTACGGATGTCAATTATACCAAGATCACCAATCAAGGTTTAGACGCCAAGCAAATTAAACTGGTTGTAAGTGCCGCAATTCGATTCAATCCTTATAGAGGTTTTTATCCAGCCCACAGAGCCAAAGATTTAATAGCTCAGTTTTCTAAATCTTATAGTGATGGTTTGGTAGGAAAAGCACATGGTGCCTCTCCTGTTAGGGGGGGTGATTTAATTCAAATATCGGGTTCTTTATTGAGGCCTTTGATGCAGGCCGTGGGATCCCCGGGCATTACTTTTAATGCTATCAGATCCGGCATGGCTGTTGATTACCCCATTATTATAGATCCTTCCAGGTTTAGCCGGAGCGCCTTCACAGGGTCAAGTGAGGTGACGGACAATTGGGCTATCGTAGAGGACAATGCCAACAACGTTAATGATGATCCTGAGGGATATCATGGCGGCTCTATTTTTGATGTTAGACTTCCGTTTGAAACCGTTCTGGATCCAGAATCACATTTGACAGATGTAGCTTTCATTGACTGCGAGCCTCATCCTTCTGTGAGCTTGGACATCACTTCGTCTTTTATAGGAGAATCAGACGGAATTTATAGCATGATGGCCAGAAACTATTATGGGGAAGTTGCTAACTTCTTTTTAAAGAATAAAGAATTTTCATATTTAAAGTCAGGAATTCTTTATGATGATTTGCGGTTCGAAAAGGGCGATGTATTTGGAGCCCGCCTGGTAATGAGGCGCCCCCTGAGTGGCGATCGCACTTATGGATTTGAATCGGGTTCTGACGGTACCGACACTGGGTATGCTAAATTAGGAGCCACTGCTTATAGTGGAAGCGGCGCCACGGCGCGCGCCCTTAAGGGTTATTATCCGATTCCACAAGATCCTATTAAAAATCCTAAATGCAAACCAAAATTCGTCATGTGTAGTCGCCCCACAGCATTTGGGCCTCCTATTTCTGGTCGACCCAAGTGGGATCCTACGGCAGCCGCTCCTATTCCAACGTTAACTCAACAAGGTGATGATCGCGGCGTGAGAGATTTTGCAAATGGGCACAATTGGGCATATACCAATCCCTGTTATTATGGAGAAGCGTGGTGTGATTTTATTTTTAGGCCTATCGCTGGTGAAAAATATGATGCTGAGAGAATATTATCTGAAATGAGTGCAACTTATCGGCGATTCGATCCTGGCAATGACATTTATGCTAGTAACGTTACCAAATATTCCCTTGCGCCTAAATGCGCTACCGGAAGCGAAGACCCGGGCCCCCCTTATGGTGGTAGCAATTGCAACGAGAACGCGATGCAAATAAGTGCTAGTGTTAACTTGTTTGGAATTGAAAGAGAATTTGATCTAGAAGAACGCCCCGTAGGATCGAGGTGGGTAATTCAATCTAAGTTCGAAACTCCTATGTTAAATTATAGCGATAATGGGATTCGTCCTATCGCTAATAATAATGACACATTGACATTACCCACTTATGGATCAGCTTCAGTTACCCGAGGTATTTGGCATCAGTTTGGAACAATCTCGAAAGAAGGAGTCTCTTTAGAAATAGGAGATATTCCCCAGAATTGGTTAAAATATCATTACGATGTAATCACTAATGATACAGTTTATAATGATAATCACGCGGCTTTGAATGGGAGAAAAATGTTTAAGAAGATGAAATCTCTAACGAAGCTTATGGGCTTTGAACGATCTGAAACAAAGGTAAACTTGGGAGAAATAACATCAAAACAGGTCATCAAAGAAGCTATTGTGGTCGTACCGTACATAACCGAAGGAATTCGAGATACTGACCCGACAACCCTTTCAGGTGTAGAGGCATCTGAAAGAAAGAAATTTATAAATATTCCCATTGAAAGAGTGGAAGCTGTCCTTAATGAGGATACTAAAACAGGAAAATCATTAGAGGCAGCCGGAGCTTCCATTAGAAAGCTTATTCACAAAATGCAAAGATATGTGTTGCCTCCTCAATTTGATTTTCTTAATAATGCAGATATATCTCCGCTTGTAATGTATCTCTTTGAATTCGAATACGAATTAGATAGAGACGATTTGGCGTATATTTGGCAAAATATTGCACCCAGAGAATATCAAAAAATATCTTTGGGTACTTATAGTGTCGCACATGATTTAAGTGAAAGTGAGCTTTTGGATTCCTCCATTTTACAGGATGAAAATTTACGATGGATGGTGTTTAAAGTCAAACAACGAAGTGAAAGCGATTATTATGATAAAATCTTCCCCCAAGCCGACTCGGCTATAGTTGACTCGAGTAGTGGAGCAAACAAGAAAAACGAGTTGTCTGATGGAAGAGAATATGAGCCAAAGTTTAATTGGCCATACGATTATGTTTCTATTGTGGAGATGGCAAAAATGGACATCCAAGTACTTTATAAAACCAACCGAGGGAAAACTTCTTATGTGCGAGCTACCACGACGGGGAACGAGCATGCTCATCATTATAATGTCGATAATAAAGGGAATGGGCGCACATCTTATGATGACGAGCATTTTCATCAAATTACTGAAGGGATTGTATTGGATGCCGATGGCCATACCCACACATTGATAGATTTTGATGAATAAAATTTGATGATATGAATATTTATAGGAGAGCGAAAAAGATTAAAAAATGGCTGTATTTTTAGACAAAAAAGAACAAGTTATCGACTTTAAGTTGACTTCTTACGGGCGTTACTTGCTTTCCATCGGAAGCCTTAAGCCTACTTACTATGCTTTCTTTGATGATAATATCTGGTATAGTGCCGCATATCAAGCCGGCGCACCAGCGACGCGCCCTATTGATCAAAATAAACAAATCCCACGCATTAAAGAGAAAGTTGCATATCTAGAAAGTGTGGTTGTCTTTAGAGATCCTGAAAAAACTATAAGAAGCGCCCAAGCAGAAACTATTAATTTTTTGGATACTTTTGCCACCTCTATTAAAGTAAAACCTTCGCCAGATGTTTTTAAATTTACTTCAGTTATTGGTGATGCTTTTTTGAACGGCAAAGCAGATGCCGCCCCAGCATGGCAAGTTTTAGCTTTACAGAGTAGATTTTCCTCTTCCTTTTACCATACTGATGATAAATTTGATCCCGGAGTTTATAACGCACCGGGCTCTTTGGTTAATTCCAAAGTCCCACAGTTGAACATCCAAGCACTTTATACATTAAAAGTGAGAAATCGAGAGTTTGACTATGATCCCACAGATGCTAGAGAACTTTTTGATCAGAGTACAACTTTTGCTGACGACAGGGTTATTCAATTGGAAGCGAATGATCCCTTATTATATTTCGATGAAATAAATACACAGCTATTAACTGAAAATTTTGATATAGAAGTGTTTGAAGTGATTAGCGGTAGTGACTGGGGCGATGGCGGAGGCCGCTATAGTCCGACTTTACAACGAAAGTATTTTGAGAAAAAGATTCCTCAAATTGAAAATGGATTTATGATGATGGAGACACCTGTGGAAAATCAAATGCAGAGCTTGACAACCGCAAGTGTAGAATATTATTTTGATGTGTTAACCGACGCTTCTGTTAATCAAACCACTGCATGTGAGGCGGCCGGAATGTTCAATAAGCAAGGTTATTATATTAATTTCGATTTCGATTGTGAAACATCATCCGGAGAAGCTGTGTTTTATGATATTTATGGGAATGTTACGGAGCCTGAGATATGTCAAACTTAATTTATGAAGGAGATATAGTAGCTAATTTTGGTAAGTATTTGCCCACTCCTTATATTGAAACTATTAAAATTGGCGATAGTTCCGAAGGAAATATAAGTATCTCGCTATCGTTGTATGTGAATATTGATGCATCACAATATACAGATGATGAGACTTTTAAAAATCAATTACAACAGATTAAATTTTATTGGATGTGGGGAACCGAACTTTTAGAAGATAACGCATTTATTTTTGATTTTGCCCTCCCAGATGGTAGTAATGTATTTTCTTTTGATTTAGCCGGCGCCGACGCAGTCGACTCGGGACAAATCGTATATGATGCTGAAGGAAATAGAATAATAAAATATATTTATACTGCTGAATATGTTTCCGACGACACCACATGGGGGGATATTGACGATTTTTATATTTATGCTTTTTCAACTTCTGAAGATTTAGTTGAAGAATATTGGAACTCGGTGGAAACAGATATTCCATCCATCGACATAGATGTTCATTGGCAAGAATTGTTAAAAGCTGAAATGAGCGATATAGCTTATGAACAAGTAATGGAAAATGGCGCAGTGCCCGATCCTATAGAAACTATATGGGTGGATATCAATGATGCAGCATATGCTGAAACTCCACTTCAAGCTATTACGAGTTTATACTATAAACCAGAGAAAGTAACTCATGAAGAAATTGTTGAGTCGTTTCAAGAATTGTTGGCAGAATATCAAGAGAAAGCCCAAACCAATAGTAATCTATTGGATGTTACAAATAATATTTCTTTGATTTTAGAAAACTACGGAGATCAAGTTGATTTATTGTCAAGATTAAATCACTTTAGAAGAGCATATCCTAACAAAAGCTCCACCACCCCCCGAGGGCGTTTATATGCGAAGTATAGAAAGAAAATTTATACCGCCAACGCCGCTGTGGAATTGGGCGAGCAACTTTTTAAAAAGGTGGTGCAAAGTTCTAAAATTGTCGATACTCGTGGATATGAGACTGGCGTTTATGAACCCCCTCTCACTACTGAGGTATGTTATAGCGATTGTTATGATGATTGTGAGCTTGTTTCTAATTTTACATTTAATAGACAGGCATTTGAGTGGATCTCTGCTGATGGGGAAGGAGAATTTACTTCTTCGACCGACATTTTTCATGATTACGCTTATGGTGTGAATTATGGCTTCTTTTTCTTTGATTATGATAAAGCGCTTACATATCTGGCCCAAGCTGCATCAGTTATTAATATAGGGAAAATTCGTCAGTTGTGGGGAGAGGACATTTTCAATCTGAATTTTAAACTAGACAAGGTCACTCTATCTCGACATACTAATGAAGCGGATATCCCGGGCGACCTAGGCAATCATGTATATATGACTATGACTGCGCCATATTCTTATACTAGTGGATATCCACTTTTATCATCACGAGGAATGGAGCATATATATTATGGCGATGATGAAGCTGTAGGTTATCAAGCAGTGTCTGCCTCTCCAGCATTGTCGTTGGCGCCGGGCCCGACTGATGAGACCTACTGCACCGCTCGATCCTTCTTAACGCTACGCAATTTCGATACAGCTACTGGAGATGGTGTAGGATTGGATGGGTATCGATTGATGTGTTTCGAGTTTCAAGATATAATGGGGAAAGAATTTATTGATATGAGCGTCGGCACCGGCGACGTAATCGGAGATCGATTTTATGAATATACCGCTACTGTGACTATCGAAGACACCACTCTTGAGGCTGTGGTGGCGCTGCTGGAAGTTTTTGATGATTTTGTAAGCGAATTTAACGAATATTACCAGGTAGCTAATGAGGCATGTAGCTATAATATGATGGATGGGGTATTTAATGATTTTTTCATTAATGATATGGCAGAAAAATATCCCGATCTGTCTTCTGCTCCTTGGGTAAGAGTGGCTACTGTTTATTATTTATATAGAGATTTGCTTGATGATATTTTTAATGGGGACATCAATCTGATCATGCTTAACGCAAAAATAATAGCAGACTCTATCAGCCCCAGCAATGGAACTCTAGAACAACTTGAGGCGTTTAAAGAACTTCTTGACGATTTAAGTGAAGATATCGACGCGTTTCGCGCTTTGGTAGACGACAGCGGTACTGTTATTACGAAAGAATTTACTTGCACTGGAGATATTGGAGGGAAGGGTCTTTATGGCCAAGACTTAGAATTTACCGCATGCGATCTTGTAACTGCCGATGTGGAATATTATGACCCCGAACCTCGCGACCTGCCAGATTGCTTCGAAGAGGGGGAGAGAATACTGAATGCATCTTGGTTAGAAGAGTGGAATGAATCTTACGACGGAGGAGTACTCTTTGATAACCTCACTTTTGAGTCAGCAGTGACCTATCTCGCTAGCGGTACCGATTTCACCGCGGAACTTCTGGCGATTGATTGGGCAATGGAGTATCCTGCCGCGGCCATGCTTAAGGCATATGAGAAACTTAAGGAATTGGCTGATACTTCCGGTGAATGTGCCTCTGAGGACAAAGATGCACTCCATGGCGGCAGGTACCCCGAAACCACCACCGGCATCGAAGAAAAAGTGATACATGAACAATATGGCCAAGTAGATGTGATATGGTATAACTTATGGGGGGACGCCCTTGAACAATATTTCGCGAATTGGTATTTCGTGTATAATGAGTGTGGCGGCACAGTTGAATCGGACGGTACCGTCGCAAAACTTGATGAAACAGCATGGCATGGATTAGCCGAAGAATTTGATGATAGTATTTTAGGAGGCGTCGATGTTAAACTGGAACTAGCAAAGATAGCTGGCAGCTGGCACATTTTGTGTGGCCATGAAGAGGGTGACGTTGGCCCTATGGGCGACTTTGGCATCGTCACCGACGCCGACTTAGCCGTGGCAGAAGACTATAGGACAGTCACAGACGCATGGAACAATATACAACCAGTTCTTCAGAAGCTTATTGAAAATTACCGTTTTCCGATTTGGTATCCCTCTCTCGACGAAGACAACGACAACACTGGTCCGTTATATTAGGAGAAACAAATGGCACAATCAACTTATAAATCCCCATTACCAGCAAAGAACCAACGTAGCCAAAGAAGTAACACATCATCGAGAACAAAACGCCACAAAAACACGAGGGTTGCGGGAGGAAAAGTCCTTAACCAAAAGACGCAGCCCGATGAGCTTCGTATTTTGTTGGCATTAGATAGGCTCAATGTTTTTACAACAGACATGACTTTAAATGAAGAAGCAGAAACATTATTGTGGGCTCTTGACTGTACAGTGTCTAATGCTTCCCTAGACAAACTGACAGATACAGACACTGAGATGTTAGCTAATCCAAATATCGAGACTCAAATTGGTAAAAAACCTACCCCAACCAGCGCAGTAGGCAAATTTACTGATATTAATGGACCTTTTTATAAATTGGATCCAGCACAACGTAAGAATATAGTAGAAGAGGAACGCACAATAAAAAAAGAGAAAGATGGTAATTATATTAGGTTCGCATCTAATATGACAATGATGATGAAGAGAGGGAGGTAAAACATGGGCACAGAAGAACTTGGAGACTCGGCGTACACTACCGACTCGGATCTCCTCGAAAAAGAAAAAGAGGACTCTGATGTTGAGGCGGATATATCCGCTGAAGTCATAGGGAGTAGTACAGACTGCGAAGCATGTTATACCTGCGATGGCGCGCTCGGAGAACTCCTAGGGCTCACCATCGAAGAGATAGAAGATCTTCCCAGTGACTGGGAACTTGTCTTGGACGAGATCCTCGACAATATAGTGATGACATATGCCGCTATTGGAGCCGATTTTTTCGAGGCGTATCCCGAATATCTCGAAGGAACAGGGTGGGATGGGTCAGTGAGTTCACTATGTGGGTGTCTATATACCTCCTTAGACTCTGGACTAGCTTATGCCCTCAACCCCACAGAAAGGGAAGGTGGGTGCGATCTTGCTGAAGTTGATTATGCGGTAGACATGCCTAGCTCCACTGATGTTGAAACACTTGGAGTTGGAGACACATACATTATTAATGATGTAGATATAATTTCAGAGTCAACACATTTTCTAACCAGTCCATGGAATTTGAGCCATACTGTAACCACTCACATCGGCGCCGGCGGTGATCCTTTGTGTACAAATGATGCTGACTGGACTTTGGCATGCTCTTTGAAAACAGGAAAAGTGGGTATCTTATATGATTATATTGTTGAAGATCTTATTTATAAATTGTATCACACCGTGTCAGGGCATGGGGATAGTGTTGCTAGTTCATCATTGATTTTTGGGGAACTGTCGACCGCGTACGTCGCGCCCGAAGGGGGCGCCCGCTACTGGAAAATCTATTTACATGAAGATGAAATAGATGGAATACGGGAGTCTTTCGGCTCCACCAGTGTAAGCGTGGACGCCGCGATCACCAGCGATCTTGAAAGTATTATTGCGGAAGTGGCCGATTCTGTTGTAACAACTAGCTATACATTTAAAAAGATTAAACAGCCTATTATTGAGGATAAATTATTCAGTGCATTTAACCAAGGAATGAAAGAAATAACTCAAACTGTTGCTGTCGACACATCTAAGACGACTACTACTTACTAAAGGAAAAATAAATGGCTGCAGACCCCACACAAGAAAAAATAGCAAAGATAATTGATTTAAATCTATTTTCCGGCTCTTCAGACACTATGCGAACCAATTTGGGGGGATTTTGGCAGATCGAGGAAGCTACCGCAGGGGGAGATGCTCTTGTTAGCGGAGAAGAGGTAGTGCAAAAATCTTTTGATTCTACCACATTAACAAATCTTTTTTTCTTAAAAACAGAACGAGGAGATATTGAAACGACTTCTATGACAGACGGAGTGGTCATTCCTACATTTAAATTTCCAACGAGGTTGTATGGAGACAATAATTTTTTAAATAACGATAGTCAATGGAAAGCGGTCGTAGCAGGGGGGACATTTGCTGATGTGGTGTATTCTCCGGTTTATAATAATGACGTTTGGGATGATTATTGGTTTGAAACAGGATTGCCATATCCAAAACAAGAAATAATTTCATTAGCGGATAGAGATGCGGTGGCAAGTATTTCGCAAATTACTTATGATTACAATTATTACTTAAAAGAATATCAAGAATATGTCGCGAATTTAGATTCTACGCTTCTTATCCCCAACATGTATTTGATTGAAATGTATAATAATATTACTTATATCCTCGATATTGGTGAAGCTCTTGAAGAAGAAAAAGCTTTTTTATCTGAAGACATAGAACCCAAGGGAAGAGTTTTTAATCCTGTTATGGAGAATTTTGTGAGCTTAGAGAAAACCTGGCCAACGGATGAATGGCGCGACCCGGGAGTCTTAGAGGAATTAGATGTTATACTATCTGACATTGATATGGAGTGGATAGAAGAACTACCTGACTATACTCTTCATGGTTATCTTTCTCAATCGGTACCTTTAACTTCTCTTTCCGCGTCCACCAAAAGTGATGTCGAGACCATGTTGCAAAATATATATTTTGATCAATATTCTATTAATAGTGGAACTCCTAAACCTAATTTTGTCGATATGGAGACCACCAAAGGATTATTTCCATATTATATTGACATTAGTTTTCCATCGGGAGACATTTCTGACTCATCGACCGATGAGTCAGAAGGGCATCGCAAATATTTTACCGACTCCTTGTATAATAACAATTGTTCTTCGAAATTTCTTAAAAGTTTAAAAGAAGTGTTTAACAACGAGGCAGATTCTTTAGCCCCAGAGGAAAAAGAATATGCTTTATCATTAGACTATCAATCAGCCTCAATTGATAGTACCCGCGACACTACCGTTGTGAATACTCAGAATATTTCTCTTAAAGCAGTAGATTATTTCAAATTACTCAGCTATGCTTATGACAATTATCTTTCAACTACTGATAACGAGTATTTTATAGGAGAAAAAACTATTCATCGAGAGGCTGCTATTGATAAAACTGGCACTTATCGTTACATAAATTCGGAGAGTGTTCTGGGGACTATTGAAGATGCTGTGGAGTTTGTTAGCAATACGGATAATTTTAGTATTGATAATTTGAATGATTTATACAATATTGGTTCAAAACATAACGAGGTGATAGCATATAGAATTGAAAAAATAGGAGGTCCCCCAACAGGTGATTCACAAAGACAAAATGTGTTACAAAATTACTGGATTTTCAATAGTATATATCTAGAAAACACTGGATTTTTTGAGAATAATCATATTAATCTTTTTGATTCACAAGTAAAATATGGAGAAGATTACACTTATAATATTTACGCTTATATTGTCTCTGTAGGTGCAAAATACCAAACATCAGATTTGCGACTTACACGAACTATAAACGATATCGAGGATGATCCCGATAATGACATTGAGGGAAGTTGGTGCGTGGAATTCTTTAATCCAGAAACTGGTGATAGCGCCTCTCAGCTTTGGGGCCCCGGTCCTTGTTTTTCGGACGCAGATTGCGGGAGCGACGAAAGGTGCGATGTATCGACTAATAAATGTATACCTACAGATCCAGAAGCCACCATACTGGATGATTCTTTACTAACAATTTTAAAAAGCGAAGAAGACGCCACACCTTATATGGCTGATTTTTATGTGAATGTCGAGCCTTCTTTACAAATATTCGAAGTACCAATCGATAGTAAAACTCTTAAAGTGTTAGACAACCCCCCAAACCAGCTTTCGTTAAAACCATTTCAAATGTTGGACGCTTCCCAAATTATTGGATATTATGTTGATTACGAAACATTTGCAGAAGAATCCTATCCCAGCACCATTTCAACTGCAGATATAACATTAGAAGAAGATTATTTAAACGCACGCGATCTTATGGGAACAGACATTATCCCATTTGAAACTATTTCTCAACAACGTTATGTGGAGATGTATCGCACAAGCGACCCCCCCGAAAATATTGCAGATTTTGACAACAATTTGATAAGCACAGTCGACTTAAAACTTAAAGATTCACAATTTACCTTATCAAACACAATCTTGTATGATATGATACAAACCAATAAGAAGTATTATTATCTGTTTAGGATACTTAATGAAAACTTCGTGCCCGGCCATTTATCGGAAATTTACGAAGCAGAGCTAATTAATGATGGGGGTTATACTTATTCCAACTTCGAGGTAATTTTTGAGGAAGAGTTAGAAGAAGATATTTTCGTAAATCCTTCAATTCCATTTAAAAAATTAATTCAGCTACAACCCAATATGTCTCAAATAGCTTTAAACGATGTGCTGGTGGATTATGAAAAAACTGCCCATTCTCAATTACTGAACATGAGCCTTGGAGATGCTGACGATTTAATTTGGGATAAAACTTTTAAGATTCGCTTGACTTCTAAAAAGACAGGTAAGAAAATAGATTTAAATGTTACGTATAAATACGAGTATGAAAGCAATTAAAAAAAACACTAACTATTTAAAGGAGAGAGGTATATAAATGGCTTTTTTAGACAACTCTGGTGATATTATTTTAGACGCTGTTTTAACAGAGAAAGGGCGCGAATTAATGGCAAAAGGAGATTTTAAGATCGCTAAATATGCGTTTGGCGATGATGAGATAAATTATGGGATGTATAAACTCAATCATCCTTCTGGTTCTGCATATGATGATTTAGAGGTTTTGCAAATACCAATTTTAGAAGCGTTCACAATGGGAAGCGCCCTTAAGTATGGGTTGATTTCTCTTCGTAATCTTGAACTTCTTTATCTGCCTAATCTTTTGTATAATGATGGAAAATGGGATACCTTTAGCGTTACGCGTAAAAACAATACCATTTATGTGGCTGTAAATGCTCAAACCCTTAGTGCTTTAAATGCATCACCATCTACAGGCTTTGGTCCGGGCTATGCATTAGGCTCTGGGCAGACATCTGCGCAAATGATAACCATTGAATCTTGCATAGATAATGCTGATATTTTAATGACCAGATCAAATTTAGAAAACTATATTATTGCTAATAATCTTTTAGATTTAAACGCTAAAGTTACTTATGATAAGAACTTTATTAACTCGATCATGAGTGCTCCCGGGAGCGCTAAGTATGCTACTGATGCCGGCGGCAATCCGGTGGCCTCAGCGCCCCTTTTACAAACACGCACCGCTGTTTCCCCCGGTGACCGTTTAGGGTTTAGATCGGTAAACATTCCTATGGCGCGCGCCAATATTTTCAATGTGAGCAGTGGAACTGATGTAACCACTTTAGTACAATCGCAAGGAGTAGTGGGAAGCATGACTTCGTTAAATGTAACTGTAGACCCGGCTTTAACCACCACTATGACCCAAACTGCCGACACTCGTTGGACAAAATTTGGCTCTACCGGTGCAACAATTACTGGCATCTCTGGTAAGACATTTTCAACTATTGTCACTTCTTTGGAAATCACTGGTCGCGCTAGCGGGTTTTCTTTAGATATCCCCATTACCCTCATTAAGAGGGACACCTAAGATTTGGAGAATATGAATGGCTAATATTTTTGAAACCCTTAACCCGGGCACCGATGTTACTACGACACGCACCCTGCTGCATGAGGCGATCCCCCTCACAGGCTCAATAGTTTCAGGAACCTATACAGATAAAACAACTACCGGCGAGGAGAATATTAAGAATTATTCTCATGGAATGTTTCAATCTGTTTATGATTATCCCTACTTGAGTTCGTCAGCCAACCACATATTTGATCTTACAGTGGGATATTCCGACAATTCTGATTTAAGTTCTTCCGCAAATGTACAAAATGCTAAAAAAATTAACATGTACAATGAGTTGGCTTTGGTGTGTTTGGGGACCGATGTAACTGGCGCCATCGAACAATTTGAAAATGATTTAGTTATTGCTGATGACAACAATTTGATGAAGGAAATGTTCTTCGTTAACTTTTCTCGTCTGTTAGTTAAGGATTCCATCAAAAAGGGGACATTTAGTCTTGTTATCGGGACTGGCTCTTGGTCTGATCCTTTCGGAGTTCCTACATCGTGTCAAACAATTACCGACTCCCCTTCCGCATCAGCCACCCAAGGCACAGCCGAAGGTCAAACTGGCGATTGGGCACCACTCTATGTCACCACCCCAGCTTATCAAACGGGCTCTGTCGGGGCAATCTTTTATAATTTAGGCATTGCGGCATTGACGGGTGCGGTGTTTACGAGTCCCCCAGGTCAGGGCAACCCTATAAACCATGAATTCTTAAAGAATAATGGTATTCATCAAGGCATCTCCGGCACATTTACCAATGTGCCTATTAGCGCCGCATGCGATGGATTCAGGCACCGTATTCAAAATATTAGCTTTAATAACACCACTGAAATTAACTCAGCCATCTACTTCTGTCGGGCGCCGGCCACCAAGTTTAACTATAGCTCTAACCCTACATATACGATAGGGAGCAAGATTCGAGTGAAGGAGGAGGCAACCTCGATGCCGCGCGCCTATGTCACAACAGTAGGCCTCTATAACGCCAGTAATGAACTACTGGCTGTCGCCAAGCTATCGGAGCCCCTAAGGAAAGATCCCAACAATGAGTTGACGCTGAGAGTCAGACTGGACTACTAAAAATGTCCCTAAAGAAATTCGGGCCCAAAGATATTCTCACCAACACAATGAAAACTCACCCTAGTTGTGAGTTTTTCATTTTTGATAGCGGCGTATATTATAATAGTATCCCTAGTACATCTGGCACGATTAATCGAGGCGCCGATGTTCCCATTACAGCAGGATATGTGAGTCTATATGAATTAAATGTAGATAGGCTTTCTTCTAGCACTGGAAGGTTTATTGGACCTTTGGGGAAGCCTGAAGAACCGAGTGTGGCTGTAGTGGATAATGGATTAATTTATCCTTATATCACCAAAGATGGCACTACACTAACATGGCGATCTGTAGCTACTGCGAGTAATTATGCGACAGATTTTGAATTTGGGGATGTTATGTCCAGCAGTTATCCCATGTCTGCTTCTATAACACGCGAATATATGGCTCCCTTGGCCGGCAAACTAATCACGGGAGATCCTACTTTGTTGCCCGCCGGCGCGGATCCCGTTTCCGATAGTACCCCGGTCGAAGTTTTTAATCGCCCTAAATATCCTCACTACTGGGCGTTAAAAACCACTTTGGATTATTATGGTTATATAAGCGAGCACTATAAAGTTACAGCCTCGGTGAACAATAGTATTGTATATAAAGATCAACAAACGATCAATCTTCTTTCTATTCCTTCGATTTTTTATGGTTCTAAGATTAAACCAGGAACTGTTTCTTTAAAGTGGTATTACACAGGGTCATTGGCAGGAGAGTTAAAAGATACAAGACAAAATGGAGAACTGATTCAGGTATGGAGTTCTGATTCAGCAGCCTACAACGATAAAGTTGGTGGTGTTGTTTTATATGATGAGGGATTTGTATTGCTCACAGGCTCGTGGGCTTTAAATGACGAAACATTGCCAATCGTCAAGGGAGATGGGACTGCTTACGCTCCATCATGGAAATTCTTTGGGGCCGGCGCCAATGATGGTGTTTCTCAAGCCACCACAGGACAAAATTTTTATAATGCATCGTTTGTTTTATCTTTTAAAGGAACAACGGAGGTGCAAACCACAACGATGTTTGCTAATGCGCGCCGCGGCGAAGTGAATTTTTCCAATAATCCGACTTATCTCAATTATGTGAGCGAGAGCGCCGCCATTGACGAAACCCCCCAGCAAGCGGATCCCAATTATTGGATTATAACTTCGTCTTATCTTTTTGAAGAAAAAGAGCGCACTATTACTAACTTTGGAAGTTCGAGCGCCCAACATTATTCAGCTTCTTTTAAAAGACAGGTATACATTTCGAAAATTGGAGTGTATGATGATAATAAGAATTTGATTGGGATTGCTTCCTTGTCGTCTCCTGTACTAAAAGAAGAAGCGCAGGATTTAACATTTAAGATCAAGTTGGATATATGATCCTAGGCGTTGATATTTCAACGAGTATTACTGGTTTCGCGATTGTAGCTGATGATAAGTTGCTCTACTATGACTCGGTTGACTTGAAAAAGTATAAGAACTTTTTTGAAAAAGTAGAAGTTATCAAAAATAAACTCATGGATATTTTTGAAGCCTATCAGTGTAATAATGATACTTTGGTTGGAGAAGCTCAATTTCCTATAGAGCACATTTACATCGAGCAGTCGCTTCATATGTTCATGTCTGGCAAATCATCAGCGAAGACTCTCTCCACTTTGCATCGTTTTAATGGAGTCGTGTCGTGGCTCTTGTATGAGCTATTCGAGATCGAGCCAGCTTATATTGGCGCATCCACCGCCCGCAAGCAAGCAGGAGTTACAGGCCTTCGAGGCAAGAAAGCAAAGGAAGTTGTGTTGCAGTTTCTGCTTGACACAGAGCCTGCATTTAAGGTAGAATATACCAGACATGGAAATCCTCGCCCTGAATCCTATGACAGGGCAGATGCTATCATACTAGCCAAAGCAGGGTGGGCGCTTGAGCAGAAAGGAAAAGATCAGAATAC
>CEPZ01012624.1_pt1 | contig 19513 bp, 18 predicted proteins | sample 530461 | NCBI WGS metagenome assembly CEPZ01 (sample SAMEA2620106, study PRJEB7988) | marine metagenome | isolation source: saline water (ENVO:00002010), including
TAGGCTTTTAAATTTGACTATTTGGAAATTAGTTGTATTATATTGAACGATAATGAAGCTAGAAGGAATAAATAAAATCCTATCATCACAAATCCTTTGTTTTCAGATTCGTAAGCTAACTTTACAATTTTGTTTTCCACTCTTGGTTCTGAAATTTCAGGAGGCTCGATAATTTTCTCAGTTAACATTTCAATTTCGGGCTGAATTATTATTGACTCATTCTCTTCCAGTTCAAGAGTTTCTATTTCTTCTTTTAGATTGAACTCGGTTTGTGTTGGAGCTATTTGCTCAGTGAGCTCGGGCTCTTCAACTTCAAGTATTATTTCAGTTTCATTTTGTTCGGGAATTTCTTCTGGTTCTTGGCAAAAATTTTCTTTTCCTGGAGTTGGTTCGCAAGCCTGCCAAGAATTATTTATTAATTGAAGCGATTCTCCTTCTCCATCTGCTTCTGAAATTGATTGATAAGTTATGTTTACAACTATTGTCCCATTTTTAGAAGTTTTTAGAACCAGCGGTTCTCCTGAATTTGAAAGAGATTGCCAGGAGCTGTCAATAATTTTTCCCTCAAAATTTGTGTCATTTAGAAACAATTCTGGATTATCCACAATTATTGCATATTCCTTTTCTTCAAGAATCAAATTGTCAGTATAATTCTTAAACTTGTGGTTGCTTCCTGCTTCAAAGAATTTCCAATCAGAAATGTCTATTGAATTTCCTGAATTGTATATTTCAATCCATTCTCTTCCGGAATCTGCTCCCGGAACATTGTACATAATTTCTGTGATTTCGATTTGCGCTGAAGCTATAGGCAATAGAAGTAATAAAATTATGATTCGTTTCATAACTAACTTGGTCAGTTATTTTAGATATATAGTAAGTGACAAAAAGATTAGGAGTTAGTTTTGAGTGGTCCGACCAAGATTCGAACTTGGGATCTTCCCGGTGTAAACGGGACGTCATAACCAGACTAGACCATCGGACCGTAAAATACGCTAAATTATTTCGATTAAAAAGGTTTCGAAAAAAAGTTTATTGACGATTCAGTGGTGGAAGTTTAGAATTTACTTCAGACACTTTGTCCCGTGCTTCGCTGATTAAGGCATTCCAGGATTCAATGACTTGCTGTTCGGATTGTTTTATTGTTGATATCTTTCCAAGTGCGTTTTGCAATTCATTGATTTTTGCTTCCATTGTGTTGATGGTTTTTAGAATATCTGAATATTTGTCAAGTCGCACAAAAACTTTTGCGCCTGTGTTTTGTGGTGTGGTCTGTGCAGGTAATGTTTGCGGTTCTGGTTCAACGGGAGCATTGTCTTCTGGTAACGGAGGCAATCCTGATTCAAGATCTGAAACTCTTTCAGTCATTGCTGTTACTTTTTTGGAAACGTCCTCAACATTTGCAGAAATATCTTCTGGTAAAGGAGGTAATCCTTGTGGTGCTGGCTGTTCAGCTGGTTGATTAATATTTAATTGATCTCTTAAACTTGCGCCTTGTGCTGGCTGACTTGGAACAAATGGTGCTGTTGGTTTTGGCATCGTTGGTTCCTCTTTTTTCTTTCCAAATAATCCCATGTTGTTTGAAAACATTGGTCCTTTTTATTAGTTGCGGTGAAGTTGAGGGAAGGTTTATATTGTCCAGAATATTATGTTTGACATGCCTTCGAATGAGTATATTATACTTGAAGATGAACAAGGAGTTTACAATTGCACCGATAAGTTGAGTAGTATTTGCGACAGCGCAGTTCAGAGTACTTCTCAGATTGCAAACTTAATTCAAGAGAAGCACGAGCTATTTACTCAAGCAAAGATTTTGTCAGATTCATTAGTTAATGAACTTCAAATGCTGAAGAAATTCATGGACAAAGGGGATAATATTCCTAAAAAACCAGTTAGAAAAACCCGGACAGTTAGAAAGGTGAAAAAGAAAGTTGTTAGGAAAACTGTAAAAAGGAAAAAACCTGCGGCGCGTAAATCTGTTTCAAAACGGAAAACTGCTAAAAAATCTATGAGAGGCTTACAGGCAAATTTGAAAAAAATTAATAGAGCATTGAAGTAATTCTTAATAATAAGGCTTAAAAACTAATTAAATTAACAATTTCTATGCACGAGTTCCAGAGCGGTCAAATGGGATGGACTCAAGATCCATTGACTTAGTGTCTTCGCAGGTTCGAATCCTGCCTCGTGCACTCACCTACAAACCTTTTTATTGGACCGGACGCTTAATTGAGTATGGGTAAAATTGATGTGCCTCTAGATAAATTAGCAAGTCGGTTAGGTATTGGAATTCTTGCCTTAGTTATTCTTATTGCTGGCGGTGGATTGATTATTGCGCTTGACCAGGGACTTGGAACTTCAGAAGGAATGTTATTGTCTCTGAGTTTTGCCACACATATTGAACCGGGAACTTTGACAAATGCTCAACTCGGTACCAAAGCTGTGTTCGTTACTCTGGCTTTTGCAGGAGAAGTTTTAGCGTTTTATGTCTTCTATGTAATGATTGAGTTCATGCTTTCCGGAGAATTTAATAAGAAGCTTGGTGGAGTAAAGGATATGACGTATGTTAAAAAAATGAAGAATCATATTATTGTTTGTGGTGGTGGACGTGTTGGAAAAAACGTTTGCGCAAAGCTTAAGGGCGGGAAACAGGGAATTGTTGTTATTGACAAAGATGATGTTCGAGTTGCCAGTCTTAAACAAGATGGCTTTCATGCTATTTTAGGTGATGCAAACGATGAGCGAATTCTGAGAACTGCTGGTGTTGAGCATGCACATTCTCTTGCTGCAGTTATTGGTGATGATGGTGATAACTTATTGACTATTTTGACTGCTAAAGAATTGAATCCGGATTTGAGTGTTGCTGCTCGGGCAAACGATGAGAAGATTGTTTCTAAGTTGAAGCATGCTGGAGCAGAAGTTGTTATTCTTCCGGAAGTTGTTGGTGGATTGAAACTTGCTGATGCATTGCTCGGGGATATTGATCACAGTCACGTAATTCATCATCCTGAAAATAAGAAAAGAAATACTCATGCTAGACATACGCGCGCCAATAAAGGGCATCATGTTATTCATTAAATGCGGCAAATTCTTTTATAGCTAGTTAGATTGGAATTCTTATGAAGGACGATATTATCGAGTTTATCAAAGAGAATGGGCCAACTTTGCCTGTTCAAATTGTGGGTAAAATTGGAGGCGATAGTTTTGTTGCTAGTGCTTATTTGTCTGATTTGGTTGATAAGAAAGAAATTCTTCAGAGTAAAGAACGCGTTGGTGCAGTTCCGTTGTATTATTTGGCTGGACAAGAATCTTTATTGAAGAAAAAGCTTGATGAACTGACTCTCAGTACTAAGACTGCTCGAAATTTTCAGAAGAAAAAAGTTGTTGAAACTCCTGAATTGGAAGCTAAGCGTAAAGATTTTGATAGTCGTTTGAAGCAGATTGAACAGGAAGAAACTCAACAGCGGGAGAAAAAGAAGGGTGCTCTTGAGAAGGCTCGCGAATTGATTAAGAAAACTGTTGAGCGACCTCGAATTGAAGCACCGAGACCTCGTGTCGAAGTTCCCAAAGCACCGATTGTTGAACGGCCTAAACCTAAAGTTATTGAAAAGCCAAAGGTTGTTGAGGAAATTGAAGAAGTTGCTGAAATTAGTTTTTCCAAGCGAGCTTTGGAATTCTTGGAAAAGCTGAATGTTGATATTTTAAAATCTGATAAGTTAACAGATATTTCAGGTGAGTGTATTGTTCGTGCACCTTCTTCTGTTGGACCTCTGAAATTCTATGTAAAGATTTGGGGGAAGAAGCGATTGAACAAAGGTGATGTGGCTGAAAGCTATGCTTTGGCTCTTGAGAAAAAGATGCCTGTGATAATTCTGACGAACGGTACTGTAGCTAAAACTACAAGAAAGTATTTGAAAGAAGTTGGTGGATTTGTAAGAGTTCGTGCTTTGAAGTGATTTTTAAAGGTTCTTGGCCATATCTTTAATCATCTGCTTTACACGAGAATCCATATATTCCCATTCAGTGAGTCTACTATTTAATTCAGCTATTGTTTCTTTCTTGTCTTGTTCGTCAAATCCACTGTCTACACCTGGTTGAAGTTGTTGCATATCTGCGATTGCTAAACCGCCTCGTTGTGCTCTATTTATTTTTTCTTGAATAATTGCCATATTATAAAAATTAATTAATAATATATAAATATTTAAATAAAATAGCGAGAGCAGGATTTGAACCTACGACCTCCGGGTTATGAGCCCGACGGGCACTCCAGACTGCCCCACCTCGCTGGAAAATGCTCTGATTTTAGCTTTAAAAGAGTTTTGATGAATGGCATCAAGCTTATAAATTTGTGTGCGCGAATTAACTATGATTTGTGGAATTGACGAAGCCGGAAGAGGTCCGATAGTTGGTCCCTTAGTGATGGCAGGAGTTTCCGTTACTGAAGACAAACTTGAGACTTTGAAAGAGATGGGGATTAAAGATTCTAAATTGATTCCTGCCGACGAACGTGAAATACTTTTTGATCAGATTGTTGAACTTGTGGATTCTTATGATATTATTGAAATCTCTGCAGAGGACATTGATGAATATCAGGATCGCGGAATTAATTTGAATAAAATGGAGGCGCGTGTTGCGGCAAAAATAATCAACAAATTAAAACCTTCAAAAGTTTATGTTGACAGTCCTGAACCTGCAAACGGTGGAGCGAAATTTGGGCTAATGATTAACGAGTTCTTGAATATTGAGCCGGAAATGATTGCTGAGCACGGGGCAGATACTAAATATGTTGTGGCTGGTGCTGCTTCAATTTTGGCAAAGGTTACTCGTGACCGCGAAGTTGCCCGAATTACTGAAGAGATTGGTGCAGAAATTGGAAGTGGTTATCCGCACGACCCAGTTTGCCAAGCGTATTTGAAAGAAAATTTCAGAGGTCCAATTCACAAATATTTGAGAAAGTGTTGGTCAACATATAAGCGATTAAATGAAGCTCAAGGTCAGAGCAATTTGTCAGATTTCTAGTAAGGATTTTATATCTTCGCAGAGTTATTTATTTATGAATCACAAACATCCGACTATTTTGACTCTAGACAATTCTAAAAACTCTGTTTCCAGATTGATTTCAGAGTTGAATTCTCTTGCCAATCAAACACGAACCCGGATTACAGGCATAAGTGTATTTAATCGAAGAGATGGAGTTCAGGAAATTGAGATTTTTCATGATTCAGTTCAGGAAACTCACGACAATATTTTATACAAGGATTTTAAATTAGGAGCAAAGGTTGGATTTAGATCTGTTGTAGAACGCATTAATTCTGTTGCAAATGACAAAACAGTAAAAATTGTGAATGTTGTTTTTGGATCTCGCGGAGCAGGAATGAATCATCTTGAAATACACGCAAAGAAATTGCGCAGAAAATCTTCCTAGTTTTCAATAGTATTAAATAAGTGTTTGACGTAATTTGGATATGGTTAATCTTTCTCAGAGAAAATCAACTGCTGCTCTGCAAAAGGCGCGAATTGGTTCCACAATTGTGTTGGCAGGTTGGGTTGAAAAATCCAAGCATTTGGGAAAATTAGCATTCTTAAGTTTGCGTGATCGAGAAGGTTATGCTCAGATTGTTGCGAATAAAAAATTCATGGGTTTGCAAAGCTTAAAGGATTTGACTCGGGAAAGTGTTGTTGCAGTCAAGGGAAAAGTTAAGAGTTCCAAAGCTAAGAGCGGTGGAAAAGAACTTGAACTGATTGAGCTAGAGGTTTTGAGCCGCGCAGAGGTTCCACTTCCAATTGAATTCTTGGGCGGAAAAATTGAAACGGATATGAGCAAGCGTTTGGATTATCGATACATTGATTTGCGGAATCCAAAGGTTCTTGCAATATTCAAAGTTCGCTCAATTGCTTTAAATGCAATTCATAAATTCTTTAGAGACAATGGTTTTCTAGAGATGCAGACTTCTAAAATTTCTGAGGCCGGGGCGGAAGGCGGAGCTGAACTATTTGAGTTGCCTTATTTTAGAAAGAAGGTTGCTTTGAATCAGAGTCAACAATTGTACAAGCAATTAATTATGATTTCAGGATTTGACAGAGCATATGAAATTGGAACTAGTTATCGGGCTGAAAAAAGTCACACGCATAGACATCTTACTGAATTCTGGCAATTGGATGTTGAAATGTCTTTTATTGATGGAATTAAAGAAATTATGCGCGTTCAAGAGCGACTTCTTGTTTCTGTTTTGAGGGCAGTTAATAAAGAAGCCAAAGCTGAGTTGGAATTGTTGAAAGTGAACATTGATGTTCCTAAACTTCCTTTTCCAAAAATTTCTCATGTAGACGCTTGCAAGTTGTTGAAGATTAAGCAAGGATCGGATATTGGAACTGAAGCTGAACGAAAACTTGGGAGTATAGTTAAAAGAAAATATGGAACTGATGCTTTCTTCTTAATTAATTTCCCAGAGAATCTTACTAAATTCTATGCTATGCATGATGATAAAATTGGAAGATATGTTGACTTAATTTACAAAAATAATGAAATAAGTTCTGGCGGTCAGAGAGAACATCGATATGAAATTTTGCTAAATCAAATTAAAAAGAAGAGATTGAATCCAAAAGACTTAGAATTTTACACAACTCCTTTCAAATACGGTGCGCCTCCGCACGGCGGGTTTGGAATGGGAATTGATAGATTGGTAACTTTCATACTTAATTTGCCAAATGTTAGGGAGGGCGTTTTGTTCCCTCGAGATGTTGAGAGAACTGGTCCGTAGAAGTTTTTTTATAGCTCCGAGTAATTAAACAGCTATGCGAAAGACATTTATCACTAACTTGAAGTTAAAGGGTTTTAAGAGTTTTAACAAGCATGTTAATATTCAATTTGGTTCTGGATTCAATTGTATTGCTGGAGCAAATGGAAGTGGTAAATCAAATGTTATGGATGCTTTGTGCTTTGTTCTTGGTAGATTGTCTACTAAAAGCATTAGAGCAGACAATTATGGAGAGTTAGTTCATAAAAACAAAAAAATGCGTGCCAATGGTGCTGCTGTTGCAATAACTTTAGATAATTCTTCGGGAATATTTGGATTGTCGGATAAACGAATCGAAGTTGCTCGAGAGATTTCTAAAGAAGGGAAAAGTCGTTATTTGATTAATGGTAAAAGAGCCACTAGAACTCAGATTTTAGAGCTTTTGGAGATGAGTCAAGTTCGTCCCGAAGGTCATAATATTATTCTGCAAGGAGATATTTCAAGTTTCATTACTATGCGTGCTGTTGACAAGAGAAAATTGATTGAAGATATTGCAGGTATTGGAGTTTATGAGCGCAAGAAAGATAGTGCTATGAAAAATTTGGATAAGGTTGAAGAAAAATTGCGAGAAGTTCAAATTGTTATGAATGAGAAGAAATCCTATCTTGATTCTCTTGAAGGTGACAAAAAAGTTGCTGAACAGTACAATTCTTATAACTCAGAATTGAAAAGTGCAAAATCTACTGAATTAAATTTGAAGCATAATACTGCCTCTTCTCGAAAAAGCCAAATTGCTAGCAAACTTGAAGTAGTTGAGAAAAAGCAGAAAGAATACAAGAAGAAGCTTTCTGAAATGAATGAAAAGATTGACTTTCTTCAGAATAAAATTGATATTGTTGAGAAGAAAATTGAGAAAAAAGGTGGGGAAGAGCAACTTGTTTTACAGAAAGATATTGAAAATTTAAAGATTGATCTTGAAAACGCCAAGAATTTGGTAACAAGTTCCGAGAATGAAATCAGAAGAGTTGAGGAAAGAAAAAGGCAGTTGAACAAAAGTCTTTCGGATATTAAAGGCAAAATAAAAATGTCTGAAGAAGAGTTGAAGGAATATCGTGGAGAACTTCGAAAACTAGAGGGAAGAGAGAATGGGATTAAAAAATCACTTGGCCTTTCGAGCATTTCAGTTTCAGAAATCCAGAAAGAATTAGAAAAAAGGGAAATTGAGCTTGATAAATTTAAAGAAACCAATCTTGAGTTGAAGAGTGAGAAAGGTAAGTTGATGGGTGAAATTGAAGTATTCAAAATTAAGGTCGCGTCGTTGGATGAGAAAATTAAGGAAGCTGTAGGAATTGAAAAAATTCTTACAGGAACGAAAGGGAAAAAGGATAAATATCGAGATGTTCTGATGAAGATTAATTCTTTGACTGACCGTGATACTGAAGTTTTTATTGAAATTAAAGAACAGCGAAAGGAGATGTTAAACAAGGAAAGTGCGCTGTCAAAGATACAAATGGAAATGAATTCTAGCTATGAATTGCTTATGAGAAACAAAGCAATTGGTTCCATCATGAAAAACAAAGGTCGGCTTGGTGAAATATATGGGACTGTTGCCGAGTTAGGACAAGTTGATCCTGAATATTCAACTGCACTTAAAGTTGCAGCAGGCTCTCGTCTGAAAAACATTGTTGTCAAAGATGAAAAAGTTGCAATTAAATGTTTGAAATTTTTGCGTGATAAGAAACTAGGTGTTGCCACATTTTTGCCATTGTCAAAAATTAAAGGTTCTTCGAGTGGCCATGTTCCTCAAGGTTCGGGTGTCGTTGGACTTGCTTCTGAATTAGTTGATTGTAAACCTGAATTCAAACGAGTGTTTTCCAATATTTTAAGAAATACAATTATTGTCAAAGATACTAATACTGCGCGAGCTGTTGGAATTGGGAGCTATTCAATGGTGAGTTTGGAGGGTGATGTATTTTCTGTTGGTGGTGCAATTTCTGGAGGATTCCGTCGTGAGACGGGAATCGGCTTTGGAAAGAAAACAGACTCTGGTGATATTGACAAAAAGATTGCTGAGCTTGACAAAGTTAGAACTAAAGTTAAAGCTCTTGAAAAAGAGCGAGATAATATTGATAAGGAACTTATTGGTTTGCGTAAAATGAAAATTGAACTTGAAAGTGGAATGGGTTCATTAGCTGCACCTGAAGAAAGCTCTGCTGAATTGAAAAGTCGACATAAGGAATTGTTAAGTGGATTGAAGAAGCGGAACTCTCGGCTAAACGAAATTGAGAAAGTCTCTGATAAATTAAAAAATAAAATTCAAAAACTTACTATCGATAGGAATGCAACAAAATCCAATTTGAAGGAGATTCAGTTCGGAAGCAAGAAGAAAGAGTTAGATCGGATTGATATGAGCAAACGGAATGTTGATAGCAAGATTGCAACTATTGAAGCCACTCTTGAAAATGCTCTTCTTCCGGAGCGAGACAATATTGATAGAGTAATCTCGGGTCTGTTAAAGGAGAAATTAGAATTTGAAGACCAGATTAGGAAGAAAGGTGTTCAGATTAAAAATTTTAAGAAACAGTTAGATGTTAGAGAAAGGGAAGAAAAGGAATTCTACGGACAACTGAAAAAATTATTTGCTGATAAAAGTAAACTATCTGATCAATTTAGAAAAGAGCAAGAAAGAATTAAAGATACAGAATTGAAAAGTGTTGGTGATAATGAAGGGTTGAATGCTCTGTCTATTGCTCGCGCAAAGGTTGATTCAGAACTAAACGCGATTCGAGAAGAGCTTGAAGAGTACAAGGGAATTAAAACTTTGCCTCATTTGAAAACAGTTCAGGCAGCTAAACAAAAACAATCGGATATGAATCAGCGATTGAGAAGTTTGGGTAATGTTAATTTGAAAGCTCTTGAAATTTATGAGGATGTTAAGAAAGAATGGGATAAATTAAGTTGGAGAGTTGGTAAGTTGGATAGTGAGCGACAGAGTATTGTGGATGTTATTAATAAAATTGAAACTAAGAAGAAAGTTTCATTTATGGATGCATTCACTTCGATTGCGAAGAATTTCTCAAATATTTATTCAAGCATAAACAATGATGTTGTTACTGGAAATTTGATTTTGGAAAATCCAGAGAATCCTTTTGATGGTGGAGTTATGATTAAAGTTGTAAAGCCGGGAGCAAATGCTCTTACTGCTTTGAGTGGTGGTGAAAGAGCGATGGTTGCTTTGTCTTTCTTGTTTGCTATCGCGGAACACAATCCGACGCCGTTCTATTTGCTTGACGAGATTGATGCTCCATTGGATGGAGTCAATGTTGAGCGGATGGCTGAGTTGCTTAAGGAATATTCTGCGCGTTCTCAGATTATTATTGTCAGCCACAAAGATTCAGTTATGTCAACTGCAGATATATTGCATGGAATCTGGATGAATAAAAAACAAGGGGAAAGTTATGTTAGCAGTATGAGGGTGAAGAATTAAATGAGTCAGAGTGAATTATTTGGAGCAATATTGTCGGATGAAGATATTAAATGGCAATCTATAATTTATGAATTGATTAGAAGTAAAAAAATTGATCCGTGGGATATTGATATTCAGAAATTTGCTAATGAGTATATTGGAACAATTGAGAAGTTGAAGAGATTGAATTTTCGCATTTCTGGAAAAGTTATTTTGGCTGCGGCGCTTTTGTTAAAAATTAAAACTCGACATCTTGGACTGGATGATTTTATTATGTTGACTTCTGAGGATGAAGATGGTTTTGAAGAGGGAGATTTTGAATTAGATGAAGATGAATATATGGATCCTGATGAGGAAAAAATTATGAAACTTTCAAAGCACATTCGTCACAACACTAAGAAAAAATATCTGATTGAACACAAAACCGTTACTCCGCGAAGTAGAAAAGTTACAGTTATGGAATTGATGGGTGCTTTGAAAAAGGCGATTGAAGTTGATCGGCGACGTGAAACCAGACGCGCTCGTGTTGAAGATTTTGAGGATGTAACTATCGAGCCTGACCAAATTTTTGAAGTTAAGAAAGAAAAAATTACTGACCGAATGAGTAAGATTCATAATGATGTTTTGGATCTTTACAAGCAAACAAATACTGCCATTGATTTTGACGAACTCGTCGGAGCGGTTAATCATAAAGAAAGAGTTGGAGTATTTCTGCCAGTTCTGCATTTGGCAAATCATGGAAAAATTAATCTTTTACAGGAAAAATCTTTTGATAAGATAATGCTAGAGGTGTTAAAGAATGGAAGAGACTAAAGCTAAAGTTGAGGCTTTGCTTCATTGTAATGCTAAAGGTTATACTGTTGATGAGATTTCCAAACATACGGGAATTCGGAAGAAAGGTTTGGTTAAGGATGCTTTACATCATTTGAGGATTGATTATATTGAGCGAAATGGTGGATTAAAGATTGATGAAGTTGATGGTACTTGGAAAATGATGGTTAAGGATGCTCACGTTGAAGCAGTTACTGAAGCTGCGCGTCCTGAGATTGACAAGGCAATCTTGCAGACTCTTGCTTATATTGCGCACAAGCAACCAATTCGTCAGGCAGATGTTGTTAGAGTTCGTAGTAATAAGGCATATAGTCATATTGTTGAATTAGTTAAGAACGGTTTTATTGAGGCTAAGAAAGATGGAGTTTCAAAGAAGTTGAGTACGACTCGGAAATTCTATGATTACTTTGATTTGCCTGAGGGCGAACCTTTTGAGATTGAGTCTGAAGAATAATTACTTATACTTTATTTTCTTAGTTTTTACATGCGCGTACTGACTTCACTCGAATTGAGAATTGTTGTTAATGAACTTAGAAAGGATTATCTCAATTCCAAACTTGCAAAAATTTATTTACCCAAAACCAAAACTTTGCGTCTTGAATTCCATCGTGCTGGAAAAGGAAAAAGCACTTTGATTGTTGATTCTGGAATTGGAATGTATTTATCAAAATTCAAGTTTGAAAATCCAACAGTTCCGCCTGCATTTGCAATGTTCTTGCGCAGACATTTGCTTCAGGCTACTTTGAAAGATGTTGTACAGCGCGGATCTGAAAGAATTATTGAATTTAGATTTAATACTAAACATGGGACTCGGTTTTTGATTTGTGAATTGTTTGGAAAAGGTAATTTCATTTTAACAGATACTAAATATAAGATTTTAAACTCTGCAGCGATCCAAAAAACAAAGGAGAGAACAATTCGAAAAGGCGAGACTTATGAATATCCTGAACAAGGATTTGATATTCTGAACTTATCTCGAAAGGATTTTGATGCCGGACTTGATTCTTGGCTGAATCATTCTGTTGTAAAATATATTGCAAAAGGTTTGGGTCTTGGTGGAAGATATGCTGAAGAAGTTTGCTTTAATTCAGGAATTGAGAAAGATAAAAAAGTTTCAAAGCTGACAAAGGAAGAATTGGGGAAAATATTTTTAGCACTTCAAAATCTTTTGATTAAATTTGATTCTCCAAAACCGGTAGTTTTAATTGAAGATGAAAAACCAATTGATGCACTTCCATTTATTCTTAATGAATTCAAAGAAAGTGATATGAAGAAAGTGAAAAGTTTTAGTGGTGCTGTTGATTTGGTTTTTTCAGAAGTCAAAATTGAAAAAGTTAGGAAGGAAAAATACAAATCTTTTGATAAAAAGCTTGAGAAGTTGGAAAAAATTGTTGAAAGCCAGCGACAAGCAGTTGATGATTTGAAAAGTAGGCGAGACAATCTGAAAAATAAAATTGAGATTGTTTATAGAAATTATCAATACATTTCAAAAATTGTTGAGCGATTGAAGAAGGCTCGTACCGCCGGACATTCTTGGTCTGAAATTATTGAAGCTGCAGAGAAAGAAAGATCGTCAGGACTTGTTGAAGCTGAAATGTTTCGAAAGATAAATCCTAAGGAAGGTTTGATTATTCTTGAAGTTGAAGGAGTTGAGATTGAAATTAAATTAGCTGATAAGATTGAAAATTTTACTGATGAGCTTTACAATCGAATTAAAGTTATGAATTCTAAAATTTCAGGTGCCGAGCGAACTATGAAAAAGTATGCTGCAGATAGAGATAAACTTCTGAATCAAAAAGAAAGTATCGTATCAGATGTTGAATCATCCTTACCAAAAGAACGTATTGTGGAAAAAAGGGAATGGTATGAGAAATTCCGATGGTTTGTTACTTCTAATGGTCTTCTTGCAGTTGGTGGAAGAGATGCAACTTCAAATGAAATTTTGATTAAGAAACATATGGAAATTGGTGATTTTGTATTTCATACTTCAATGGCTGGAAGTCCTTTCTTTCTTTTGAAGGATGGAAAAAATAAAGGAAAGGAAAATGATATTGAAGAAGTTGCGACTGCGACTGCATCTTATTCTCGCGCTTGGCGAAATGGATACAGGACTCAGGAAGTTTTCTACGTTAGACCTGAACAAGTAAGTAAAAAGGCCGAGGCTGGAGAATTTCTAGCTAAGGGTAGTTTTATGGTTCGAGGAAAAAGAGAATTATTGAGTCCTGAACTTGAAATTTGTGTTGGAATTGTTAATGGAAAGGTCATGGGTGGTCCCAGAAGCATATTTGGTGATGGTCGTGTTTTCTGCTTAGTTCCGGGAAAAAGTAAGAAGTCAGATGTTGCTAAAAAAATTTCTAGAGAATTGAAAGTTAGTGTTGATCAAATTATGTTTGTATTGCCGAATGGCGGCAGTGATATCATCGGTTGATTTAAAAGAATTCCCAACAAAGGAGCATATGGCTGATGTAAAGTGGTTTGCAAATAAAGTTGTTGATGTATTATCTGAATTTGATATTTCAAAGGATGCTAAAATTGCGGATCTTGGTTGCCAGAACGGAGTTGTGCTTTCTCTTCTCAAAAAAAATGGTTATTCAAAAATTACAGGATATGATATTGAACGACAAAAGAGATTTCCAAAGGGAGTTAAATTTTTCCGCGCCGATTTAAACGTTGCAAAATTGAAGGAAAAATATGATATTATTTTATCTTCTGAAGTGATGGAACATTTGGAAAATCCTTATCATTTTATGAAAATCTGCTCAAAGCATTTGAAAAAACGCGGCAAGTTGATAATTACAACACCAAATCAGCAGAAATTTATGGACAAAGTTTTCTTTTTTGTTTTTGGAGAGAACACGAGATTCAGAATTATGAGAAATAATCGCGTATTTCTGACTCGAAGGATTCTTAATGCTATGATTCGAGAAAACAAATTCAAAATAGTAAAGTGGAGTTACAATTATAGTAAACTGCCAGGAATAAATTCATTTTCATTCTTTCCGACAAGATGGTTTGGAAATTCTCATTATATTATTTTGGAAAAGTTATAGTCGTTTGTTGATCTCTTCTTCTGACCATCCAACACTCATCAATTCGGATTTTATTCTATAACTGCCTCGCTTGGCTTTCTTTGCATAAGTTATGTAATCAGTTAATGGATCTCCTGTTGAAACAAACGCAGTTGCAGAGAATTTGTTCCTTCTTAGATTGTTTCTTAATCCGAATGCGACCATGAGTGAGCCCATAATTCCGAGCAGAACTAGTATTGAGAGAAGTATTCCGGGATGATCTCTGATTGCTAATGAAGCTGAACCCGTTATTCGGCTCAAATCAGGTAGCACAAATATAGAGGAAACAAAAACAAGTATTGTGCCCATTCCTGCAAACATTAAAGTTAGAATTGTTTCTTCTCGCATAATGTATTAATGCTCTGTTTGTATTTAAATTTTGACCAAACCTTAAATAGTTTTAGCACGATATAAACACATGAAAAAGGTATTAGACGCCGTTGAAACCGCAGTAACAATGGATTCTGATGAATCTGAGCGTTTATCGGCAGTCATGCTGGATTTCGAGGAAAAAATTAAGGCTGAATTAGCTAATCAGAAAATTGATGCCAATTTATTTGTTGGTGGAAGTGTTGGAAAAGGTACTTGTTTGCCTGGAATTCTTGATATTGACTATTTTATGAGATTTAACTTGAAAAAATATGGAGATGAAGATATTTCTGCTATTTGTGAGAGTGTGTTGAATGTAGTTTTCAAAGAAGTTCTGCGCTTGAAGGGTTCTCGTGATTATTACAGAGTTAACTCTGCGGGGTTTGAAATTGAGATTATTCCTGTTTTATACATTAAGAGCATTGGTCAAGCCAAAAATCTTACCGATCAATCTCCGTTTCATGTTAATTGGGTGAAAAGAAAAGTTAAGGGTAATAAAAATCTGGATTTTGAAATGCGTCTCGCGAAGCAATTTTTTAGAGCTTCGGGTGTTTATGGCGCCGAATCGTGGATTGGTGGCTTTTCTGGTCACGTGACTGAAATACTTGTTGCACACTATGGTGGTTTTGAGAAAATGTTGAAAGCGGTTGTTAAGTGGGGTGAAAAAATGATTATTGATGTTGAGAAAGTGTATAAGGGAAAGGATGTTATGGAAGTTTTGGATAGTGCCAAAACACAGGGACCTTTAGTTGTAATTGATCCTATTGATAAAAATCGGAATGCAGCAGCAGCGCTAGGTTTGGAGAAATTTAATTTGTTGAAGGAAAAGGCTGCTGAGTTTTTGAAAAAACCTAATCAAAAATTCTTTGATGAGGTCGAAATTACTCTTGCTGATGTTAAAAAAATGTCTGGGAAAAATAAGGCTTTCATTTGGAAAGCTCCGCCAGAGGATAAAAAATTGGATGTTTCTGGAGCTAAAATGGTTAAGTATCTTGAAAAAATTGAGAGATTGTTTACTGAAAATGAGTTTGTTGTTGTTGACAGCGGAATGTATTGGAATAAGAGAGATGATGGTTTGGTTTGGATCTTTATTGACAAGAAGGACTTATCAAAAAGACAATTGATTAAAGGTCCGCCGACTTATAGCATGCAAAATCATATCATGGCGTTCAAGAAGAAATATGCTCGCCAAAAGAATTGGAGAGAAGGTTATCATTATTATGCTGAAATTGCTAGAAAATACACCAAAGCTGAGCAGATTGTTCGATTAGTGAAAAAGAATGAAGAATTTTCTGCTTTGAAATTATCAAAATGAAGCGCTTGATTAAGAAACAATGGGATAAAATTGCAGCTATTGGCAAATATAGACGCAATTTGGGAATTGATTTGTCAAAATATGTTTCTGGTCGGAATTTGAAGATTTTGGATTTGGGTTCTGGCGGCCGTCGCGGGTTGGATAAATTTGGTAAAGTTATTTATAGTGATATTTCTCTGGAAATGCTAAAACAAGGTAAATTGCGCTCTGGAGTTAATTTGGATGCATCTTTCTTGCCCTTCAAGGATGAGAGTTTTGATGTGGTTACAAGTAGTGCAATGTTTCATCATTTACCGACTAAACGAGATAGATTGAATTTTTTGAAGGAAATTAGGCGCGTTTTGAAGCCTGGTGGCGTTTCAATCATAAAGTTTGGTTTCATATTAGGGGAAGCTGACTCTCAGATTAAAGTAAAATGGTCAAATGTGGATCGATTCTACTATTCTATGTCTTTAGAAAGTTTGAAAAAATTAGTTGAGAAGGTTTTTTCTAATTATAAAGTTAAGATGGGTGAATATTCTTCTCGTGAAGTTAAATATTCAAAAAATCGTGTTGAAAAAGTTTCAAAGTTTGGAAACTATGAACTTGTTTTAAGAAAATAAAGGAACAGACCTAAAGGTCTGCTCCACTATAAACTTGTACTGCGGTTTGTCGTGTTGGCTTTTTATCTGCTACAATATATTTAATTTGAGCAGAATCTGCAGCTTTGATTATTGCTGCATTTGTTTTGCCGTCCATGACAATTGCATGTGCTCCGTCGATATCTTCAAGAGTTGAAGCTAGTTCTTTGACTGGAACTCTTCCGAGAGTTTGTAATCTCTCATCAAGAATTAAAGCTGCTCCATCTCCTACGATTTCTTCCTTTAGACTCTTCAAATTTGAAGTGTCTTTTGGAAGCGAAACTGTTCGTCTTCGCGGAGTTCGTCTAGCAGGTTTAGTATCTCTAGTTGTTCGAGTAGTTCTAGTTGTGCTAGTTCTTGAAGGTGTAGTTTTCGTCTTACCTCTAAGAGCTGTAATAATCTCTTTTTGAGTAAGCTCTTCAACTTCTTTTCCGTCGGGTGCTTTTGTAACCAATTTAATCTTAATCTCCTTTGATAGGTTCTTAATAATTAAATCTCCGCCTCTGTCACCATCAACAAACAAGGTGATGGTTTTTCCTTTAACGAGTTCTGGAAGTGTTTTTGGTAATTTTGCTCCATTTAACGAAATTGTATTTTTAATTCCGTATCTAAGCAAATTAACTACATCTGCACGACCTTCTACGATTATTACTTCGTCAGAAGTGTCAAAATCAGGTCCACCTGGAAGTTTATCATCTCCATAGTGTTCCACATCTCCAATTCTTACATCTTCAGCTACTTCAAGCTTCATTTCCTTGACATCTGGTTGAGATTCGATCAAATTTCTCAGCAAGATTTTTGCTCGCTTCATGACATAATCTCTCTTAGATTGTCTTACGTCTTTGATGCTTTTAACACGAATTTTTGACTCTGAGGGTCCAACTCTGTCTATTGTTTCAATTGCAGCTCCTACGAGTGCAGTTTCTGACTTTCCCATACTTGATGGAATTAGAATTGTTCCTTGAGTTTTTCTATCCTTTTTTGTTAAATCTACTTCTATACGTCCTATTTTACCGGACTTTTGTAATTCTCTTAATTCTAGATCATCACCTAATAGACCTTCAGTTTGACCGAATATAGCTCCGATCACGTCTGGTCGTTCAGCTAGACCACTTAATTTTATTTCAGCATTAATATTATACTTTATTGATACTGGACTTATTTTTCCCATTTTTTTATTTCTCCTCAGAAATCAAACATAGTCTTAGCGCTATGCTATTCAGTTTATGGTGCCTTTCGGCGAGATACTCAAAAAGAGTATGAAGTGAATAGTGATTTTGAATCAGTATGATTTCTGATTATAGTTTAAGGGTGATATTTCCATTTAAAAGCTTTATGGAAATTACTCTCTGGACTTATTCATATGTTTGTCTACTTCCTCGTCGCTCAGACCTTTTCCTAGAAGTTTTTGGCGGATTTGTTCATTTGATAGTCCCTGACTCTTTTGTTCTGAGATAAAGCTACTTGTGTCTCCTTTTGGACTTTCTTTTGGTGCTTCAGTAGTTTCTGGTTCTGCTCCAAAATCTGTGGTTTCTGGCGCCGGTTTTTTAGTAAAAAGTCCTTTCTTGAAGGCATAATATCCTCCACCAATTAATGCCAATAATGCTATAATTATTATCCAGCCTGCTGCGCTTCCTTTTTCTTCAGGTTTCTTTTTGTCAAAATCATACTTGTATCCGCTTTCTGTTGGTTTTTTATCTTCTTTCTTGGTTTCTTTCTTTTCAGTAGTTACATTAGTGTCTTCAGTTACATTTGTTGATGTTTCAGCAATAATAATATTAGTCATGTTCAAAATTATATTTTCTTCTCCGATGTTATTGAAATTGTCTTTTACAATTAATGTAATTATGCAAGCATTTTCTTCGCAAGCATTTTCATATTTGTGTTCTACTGTTTCTCCTGTTTCTTGTGGTGAGCCGTCTCCGAAAGTCCAAATGTACTCTTTTATTATTCCATCAGAATCTTTTGAAGAACTTGCATCAAAAATTATTGTTTCGCCAAGAGAAATGTTGGTTACATTTGTTGAGATAACTGCATTTGGTTCTCTGTTTTCATACAATAAACAAGCTTCTTCGCCAGGATTAAGAGAACTTAAAACTCCGACATCTTTTGCAACATATCCTGAGATACAACACCATTCTGAACCGTCAATTCTTTCTCCAGTGTTTCCATATTCGCAAGATTGAGAGTAAACTCCAAATGGACTTTCTTCTCCTTCTTCATTAATTGGAATAGATAGGTCTTCGTCTGGAGTGTCTTTGGTATAAAGTGGGAAGGAATTTGACTCGAGTAAAGTATCAGTTCCATCTTCATAAAATATCATTGCATTGACTCGGCAAGTGGATGATTCCTGAACTGTTTCTGCAGATTCTTCCTCTTCTGTTTCGACAATTTCAGGAAGATCACACTCATCCAGCGAATTGTAAGTGTTAATGAAAGTTTCAGTTATTGATGCTTGTGTGGAAATTCCCAAAGGATTTATTTTGAACTTCATTGGAAGAGTTGATTCATAATCTCCGAATTCTCCGATTTTTGCACAAGAACATGCAAGTCCCTCTTCCACAATATTATCTGAAGTTGTATAATTGATTATTATATCCACTCTATTTCCTGTATATACATCACATGCATATTCGTCTTCTGTTGATTCTCCGCAAATAAAATTTCCGGCATCATTAATTATTTCTTTATTTTCCTTGAGTCCATTGAACCAGTAAACTATTTCAATCTCTTTGTCGAAGTATGATAAAGCTCCATTGATATTCTCTCCAAGATTTCTAATTATTCCTGTAATTGGGACTCCAACTTTTGTGTTGGAACTCATTACTATTGCTGATTGCCCAATTCCGCAACCAATTCCGTCAACTTCTTCTCCTGCAAGAGTGTTTGGGCACAGGTCTATATTTTCTAAAACGTCATCGCTGTCGGAATCGTCTATGCAACCATCTGCTGTTCCGCTGCTTCCTGAAACTAACATCTGACCTTCCTGTCTTCTTCCACGATATTGATCAAAGATTCCTGGATTTTCATCTGGACACTTGTCTTCAGCGTCACTAATTCCGTCTCCGTCTGCATCTGTTTGAGTTGTTGCACAGCCTGTTGAATCAACTGGT
>CEPZ01053307.1_pt1 | contig 19420 bp, 25 predicted proteins | sample 530461 | NCBI WGS metagenome assembly CEPZ01 (sample SAMEA2620106, study PRJEB7988) | marine metagenome | isolation source: saline water (ENVO:00002010), including
ATTTTTGAGATTGCGGATTTTAGGATTAAGAGTCCGTTTATGAAAGTTAGTGAGAATATGACTCCTGTGGATTGGATTAAGATTGCTAAGTTGGTTGGGAAGGCTTTGAATGATCCGGGGGTTAAGGGAGTTATAGTTAGTCATGGGACTGATACTTTGCATTATACTGCGTCGGCGTTGTCGTTTATGTTGGGGAAGTTGAATAAGCCGGTTGTTTTGACTTATAGTCAGAGGAGTTCGGATCGTGGGAGTAGTGATGCTAGGATGAATTTGATATGTTCGGTTCGTGCGGCGCTTTCGGATGTTAGTGAGGTGATGTTGGTTGGGCATGCGACTATTAATGATGATTATTGTTTTATGTTGCAGGGGAATAAGTGTAGGAAGTTGCATAGTTCTAGGAGGGATACTTTTAGGCCGGTTAATTGTAAACCTTATGGGAAGATATGGCCGGATGGGAAGATGGAGATGATTAGGAATGATTATAGGAAGAGGAATAAAAATGAGGTTGAGGTGGATGCGGTTTTTGATCCTAAGGTTGGATTGTTTAAAGCCCATCCTGCTAGCAATCCTTCTATTTTGGATTATTATAAAAAGAATTGTAAGGGGTTGGTGATTGAGGGGACTGGATTTGGGCATGTGATAACTGAGGGGAAGAGTAATTGGTTGCCGAAGTTGAAGGAGGCTATGGGTAAGGGGTTGTTGATTTATATGGCAAGTCAGACGATTTTTGGGCGTGTCGATTCTTATGTTTATAGTCCTGGGAGGAAGATTGCGGATAGTGGGGTTGTGTTTTTGGGGGATATGTTATCGGAGACTGCGTTGGTTAAATTGGGATGGGTGTTGGGGCATAAGGATTGGCGCGGATCTGTGAGTACTAAGTTGAAGATGTTGGAGAATGTTAGTGGGGAGTTTAATGATAGGTTGGATGAGGGGTTTTTGGAAATGTAATAATATTTATAAATATGATTTTTTGTTAATAGTCTATGGGATATAGTGAAAGATTTGAAAGAGTTATGGAAGGATTAGCTGAATTATCTAGGTCTGGTAATTATGAAGCTAGTATGGTGGCTAGACCTCATCTGAGATATTTGACACATCATACTGCTAAGGGTTATATGCATGAATCTGGAGGGAATCGTGTGGATTTGGATCCGCTTGAGAGATTTATTTCTAATTGTCTGAGTACTAGTGTTTCAGAATAATTTGTAATCTAGATTACCTAAATCTTTTAAAATTGATTTTGTTTCTTAGAGTTATGAAAATTTTAGTTACAGGAGGTAGTGGATTTATAGGAAGTTGGGTTGTTGATAGGTTGGTTGATGGGGGTTATGAGGTTGTTGTGGTGGATAAGGTTAGGTATGATTGGATAAATAAGGATAGGGTTCAGTTTTGTGAGTGTGATATTTTGGATAGTGAGGGGTTGAATGGGGTTTTTGAGAGGGAGGGGTTTGATCTTGTTATTCATATGGCTGCTAATACTTTGCTTCGTAAGAGTATTGAGGATCCGATGTATGATGCTCGGTTGAATATTTTGGGGTCGATAAGTGTGTTGGAATGTTGTAGGAAGAATGGTGTTGAGAAATTGATTTATACTTCTACTGGAGGGGCGAGGGTTGGGGAGCCTAAGTATTTACCTGTTGATGAGAAGCATCCTTTGAATCCTATGAGTCCTTATGGGATATCGAAGCATAGTGTTGAGCATTATGTGGAGATGTACGGGGAGTTGTATGGTATTGATTATTTTATATTTTGTTTTGGAAATGTTTATGGGCCGAGGGATAGTGTTGATACTAAAAGATTGGTTCCGGTGTTTTTGGATAAGTTTCTTAAGAAGGAGAGGCCGATGATATTTGGGGATGGGGGGAAGACTAGGGATTTTATTTATGTGATGGATTTGGTAGATTTTATGATTGGGAGTATTGATAAGATGGGCAAGACTGAGAATAGGTTGTTTCATTTGGCTAATGGTAAGGAGGTTAGTGTTAATGAGATGGTTAGGATTATGAAGGAGGTTAGTGGTTCGGATGTTGAGCCCTTGAAAGTTGATGAGATTAAGGGAGAAGTTGATAGGATTGTTTTGGATACTCGACTTGCTAGGGAGGAATTGGGGTGGAATCCTGAGACTAGTATTGAAGAGGGGTTGAGGAAGAGTTGGGAGTGGGTTGAGGGTCGGGATTGATTTCTACGCTTTCGGATTTGACTTCGTCTAAATCCTTCGCTAAAGTGTTGGTAGTGCTAAATAATTATTAGATCGAGATTGTGGTTTTCTTTGAAGTTGAATATAACTTAATAGATTGTGATTATTATCTTTTATTAAATTTTCTTTCGATTCTGTTTAGTTGTTTTTTCATTTCTCTTATTTCTTTCTCTGCAACACGGTTAACTTTGTAGTCGTATTCTGCTCTTAGTCTGTCTCTTTCTGCGGCTCGATTTTGCGACATTAATATTACTGGGGCTTGGAGTGCTGCAAGGCATGAAAGGACTAAGTTTAATAATATGAAGGGGTAGGGGTCGAAGGGTTGTCCTGATTGGTATTTTGACCAGTAGTATGTGTTGACGATTATCCAGAGGATTAGGATTGCGATGAATCCTAGGATGAATGTCCAGGATCCAGCCCATTTTGCTAAGCCGTCGGAGGTTTTTTGTCCTATGGTTAATTTTCTTTTGTCTTGGAAAGGTATTTTTATTCCTTTAGTTAATTTAGAAGTTATTTTTTCAACTTTTTTCTCTGTTTTTTTTAGATCTGTTGTTATAGAGTTGTTTTTTATTATTAGTTTTTTTTGGTTTGCGTTCTTGCGTGGCATTTTATCACTTCTCTTTTGTTTGTGAAAGGTTAAGAGGTTTATATAGGTTTTTCTTGGGGGGTTTTATAGGGGTTTTACTGGAGGTTTTACTGGGGTGGAGTTGTAACTAAGTAGTGGTTATAAATGGGAAGGTTTATAAGTGTGGGATAGGTTGATTTTTTATGGTAAGGTTAATTCAGGTCTTGAGTGAAGCGAAAGGTTCAAATCATGGAGGTGTATGTAGATTTGATTTTCCGAAGACTAGTGATAATAATAATGAATTTTATGTGAAGCATTGTAGTAGAATGAATCATAAAGGAGATAGTAGTTTTGCTTATCAGCATCAACCGGTTTATGAGGCGGTCACTTGTGAAATGGCAAGAATATTGGGTCTTGAGACTCCAAATTTTTATGTTCTAATGAATGATCAAGATAACTTGGGATTTGTATCTTTTGGGGGGCAGAAAATGGATATTAAGCCTCATCAACCTTTTTATTTTGCGTCTGAAATGTTAGTTCATCCAAAAAATGAGAGTATTAGCGAGGCTGCTAAAATCTTAGAACAAGAAGAATTCTATTTGAATATGTTAATGATTTCAGATGTCGTTGGTAAAAAGAATAATTATATTCATGATCCTCATTCTGATCGAGTGATTTATGTTGATTTGGGGTGTAATATTGTTGATGCTCATGAAAATATTATGGCGTTTAAAACAAGACATAAATCTCCATTAAAGAAAAAAGATAGAAGGAATGCTGTGAAAAAGTTTAGTAGATATGAAATTGTAACTAAGAAAGGCGAAGGGGGTAAAATTGGCTTGATGGATTTTTTGGAATCTCCAAGAGATATGAAATTACTTTCTTTGAATCCAAGGGGAAATGTTAGATTAGATTCTTTAATCCCTAAGATTGAAATTGATGAAATTGTTGAGAGATTGATAGCTGGATTGTATTTGGGTAAGGGACTTTCAAAAAATGGTGATAACATTTATCTTAATAGAATTAAATAATTTTCAATACATTTATTAATTTATATTTCTAGATTGTTTTATGGTTAAGATCAAATCTGGGATAGAGATTCATCAGCAATTGGATACTCACAAGTTGTTTTGTGAATGTCCTTCGGTGTTGAGGAGTGATGATGCTTCTTTTAAGATTAATAGGAAATTGCATGCTGTGGTTGGGGAAGAAGGTAAGGTTGATGTTGCGGCTGAGCATGAGGCCTTGTTGGATCGGGAGTTTGTTTATGAAGGGTTTGATAGTACTTGTTTGGTTGAGCTGGATGAGGAACCGCCTAGGTTGATTAATTTGGAGGCCTTGGAAATTGGATTGCATGTTGCTATGTTGTTGAATTGTGAGATAGTTCCGATTTCGCAGATTATGAGGAAGACTGTTGTTGATGGTTCGAATACTAGTGGGTTTCAGAGGACTGTTTTGATAGCTCGGGACGGGTATGTTGAGACGGAGAGTGGGAGGGTTGGGATTGATAATGTTTCTTTAGAGGAGGATTCGGCTAGAGTTGTTGGGGGGAAAGGTGGAAGTGGTAAGGGTGGGGGTGGGGATGGTAGTGATGAAGATGATAATGATGAAAATGATGAAGATGGGAAGAGTGGAAGTGGGAAGAAGACTTATAGGTTGGATAGATTGGGGATTCCGTTGATTGAGATTGGGACTGCGCCAGATATTAAAACGGCTGAGCAGGCTAAGGGGGTTGCTTTGCATTTGGGAGATATACTTAGGAGTTGTAAGGTTAAGCGAGGGATTGGGACAATAAGGCAGGATGTTAATGTTTCTATTTCTGGGCATCCGAGAGTTGAGATTAAAGGGTTTCAGGATGTTAAGATGTTTGTTCCTACGATTGAGAAAGAGGTTTTACGTCAGGGGAAGAATTTGGGTAAGGTTGGGAAGAAAGGTAATGAGTTAAAGGGAGAGGTTAGGAATGCTCTTGCTGATGGGAGTAGTGAGTTCTTACGGCCGATGCCAGGGAGTGCTAGGATGTATCCTGAGACGGATTTGCCTTTGCTTCGGATTGAGAAGAAGATTATTGATAAGGCTAAGAGGAGTTTGCCTAAACTTAGGAGTGAGGTTAAGAAGGAATTGGTTAAGAAGGGGTTGATGGAGGAGGAAGTAAGTGGGTTGTTGAAAAGTGGGAAGATTGAGGAGTTTAATGGATTGTTTAAGATTCTTAGGGATAGTAGGTTTGTGTTTAGGATTTTGATTGAGATTCCTAAGGAAATTGGAAGGAAGGAAGGGAAGGATGCTGAATCGGTTGATGATTTGTTGACGATTGATGTTGTGGAGAGGATTGTTGATGGAGTTAGTAAGGGGGAGATTGATAGAGGTGATGTTAAGCATGTTATGGAGGAGATTGTTAAGGGTAAGTCGGTTGAAGATGCTATTGGAATGGAGAAGGTGGATCTGGGAGATGTTGAAAGTGAGATTGTTAAGTTGGTTAAGAAGAAGCCGGGGCTTTCTGTTGGGGGGTATATGGGGTTGATAATGAAAGAGTTTAAGGGGAAGGTGAGTGGGAAGGAAGTTAGTGAGATACTTGGAAAGTTAGTTAAGTGATAGATTTATAAATTCTTGTTAGATTGTTTTAAGATGCTTAGAACACATAATATTGGTGAGGTTAATGAAAAGTTAGTTGGGAAGAAGGTAAAGCTTTGTGGGTGGGTGGATAGTATTAGGGAGCATGGGAAGGTTATTTTTCTTGATGTTAGAGATAGGTATAGTAAAATTCAGGCTGTGATTGTTAAGAGTAATGGTGATTTTGGTTTGGCTAAGGGGTTGACGAAGGAGAGTTGTGTGTTGGTTGAAGGAGAGGTTAATGCTCGGCCGAAGGGGACAGAGAATAAGGAGTTGAGTACTGGTAATGTGGAGTTGTTTATTGGGAAGCTTGAGGTTTTGAGTAAGAGTCCTGCCTTGCCGTTTGAGATTAATGAGGGAATTGAGAATGAAGAGCTTCGATTGAAGTATAGGTTTTTGGATTTGAGGAGTGAGAGGATGCATAAAAATATTATGTTGAGGAGTGATACATTACATGCAATTAGGGATTTTTATCATAATGAGGGTTTTGCTGAAATTGAAACTCCGATATTGGCGAAGTCGACTCCTGAAGGAGCTAGAGATTATTTGGTGCCTAGTAGAAATTTTAAGGGGAAGTTTTATGCTTTGCCACAATCGCCTCAATTGTTTAAACAATTATCTCAGGTTGCAGGGTTTGATAAATATATACAAATTGCTAGATGTTTTAGAGATGAGGATTTGAGGAGTGATAGGCAACCGGAGTTTACGCAGATAGATGTTGAGATGTCGTTTATAGAGCAGGATGATATTATTGAGAAAACTGAAAAAATGCTTGTTGAGGTTTTTGATAAAGTTTTAGGGGTCAAGGTTAAGACTCCATTTCCTAGAATTGGTTATGATGAGGCTATGAAAAAATATGGGAGTGATGCTCCAGATCTTCGGAAGGATAAAGGTGATAAGAAAGAGTTTGCGTTTTGTTGGGTAGTTGATTTTCCGTTGTTTGAGAAAAGTGATAATAGATGTAAGAGCACACATCATCCATTTACGATGCCTGTTGTTGGTAAAAATAAATTGGATTTTGATTCAGGTAGTAAGTCAGTTGCTTATGATGTGGTTTTGAATGGGGTGGAGATTGGTGGTGGGAGTATAAGGATTCATGATTCTGATATTCAGGAGAAGGTTTTTGATATTTTGAAGCTTTCAAAAAATGAGGTTAAGGATAAGTTTGGGTTTTTGTTGGATGCTCTTAGTTTTGGTGCTCCGCCTCATGGAGGTATTGCCTTAGGGTTTGATCGTCTTATGCAGATAATGAGTGGAGAGGAGAGTATTAGGGAAGTAATTGCATATCCTAAAAATAAGGAGGCTAGGGATGTTATGTTGGATGCGCCTTCGGATGTTGATAATAAACAGTTGAAAGAGTTGGGAATAGAAGTTTTGAATAGTGGTAAAAAAAAGAGTGGTAAGAAAGGGAAGAAGAAATAAGATAAGGATTCTAGCTATTGGAGATCCGCATGGAGATCTTGAAAAGATAAAAAAGATTCCTGTTGAGAATGTTGATTTAATATTGATTCCTGGGGATTTGAGTAAGGCTGATATTGCTCGGAAGATAAATTTTGGTAGAATTAATGGGAAGGAGAGTAGTGATGCCTTGAAGAGGAAAGCTTTTATGGAGATTTATAAAAGTACATTTGCAGTTCTTAGATATTTGGGTAAGAAAGCTCCCGTATATTATATCTGGGGAGATTTTGATTATAGCGATAAGGCGGTTAAAAAAGGTATTAAAGATTTTGGAAGTAGTTTGCCTTTTTTTAGTAAGGAGTTTAAGAAGATTGATAATGTAAGGGCTATTAGGGATAAGAAAGTTAGGTTTAGAGGGTTGAGTATTGGAGGGTTAGAGAGGTTTGAGGATGTGAATTGGGTTCGGGATTTTAGGCCGGATGAGTTTGATAAGAGGATGAAAGTTGCTAGGAAAGAGACAAAGAGGGCTAAGAAGATTCTTGGTAAGTTTGGGAAGGTAGATATATTGTTGTGTCATCAGCCTCCATTTGAGGTGCTTGATAAAGTTAGTAACCCTGTTGCCCCTAAGAGGTGGAATGGGAAGAATGCGGGGAGTGAGTTAATATTGGATTATGTTAAGAAGAAAAAACCTAAGTATGTTTTTTGTGGGCATATTCATGAAGGGAAGGGGATGAAGAAGGTTGGGAAGACTGTTGTTTTTAATTTGGGATGTTGTGGGTGGAAGGTTGTTGAGATTGAATAATTTTATATAATGATTATTTCTTAGTAAGTTATGGATAAGAAGGTTATTGATAAGAAAGTTGTAGGGAAGGAAGCGAAGGGGATTCTTGATAAGTTTGCTAAGGCTCTTGAGAGGGTTGATTCTAAGGATAGTGATAGCTGGTTTGTGGATAGGGATGAGTTTGAGAGGGAGGAGGGGAAAGGGGAGAAGTGTTGGGAGTTTAAGGAGAAGTTTTTGGGGAATGCTCCGAGGGTGGATGGGGATTTTGTGGTTGCGGAGAAAGGAGGGTGGAAGTGATGGTTTTGAGTAGAAGTAGACTTAAGGTTCTTCAGGATTCTTATGAGCGTCTTGAGATGTATGTTAAATCTAAGAGGAATAGTGAGGGAAAGTTAGCTGAGAATTTATTCTGGGATGGTAAATTTAATGGATTGGATTCTAATTTCTGTAATTTAGTTAATAGTTATGATAGTTCAGATACAGATGTTTCAGATTGCAAGGTTAGATATGATTCGCTTATGGAATTTGTGGAATCAGAAGCTTCGGAGGTATCTGGAAATCAGGAGTCTTAAAATGATAAAAGAAAAATTAAAGTTGATTAAATCTGGGAAGCTTTCGGCTGTTGATAATGTTAAAGGGTTTATTGATAAGATTAAGAGGGAGAATAAGAAGATGAATATTGTGTTGCATGTTAATGGTGATGCTGTTGAGCAGGCTCGGGTGGTTGATGAGAAGATTAAGAAAGGGAAGACTGGGAAGTTGGCGGGTTTGGGGTTTTTGGTTAAGTCAAATATTAATGTTGAGGGGTTGATTGCTAATTGTGGTTCTCGGACTTTGGAGAATTATAAAAGTACTTATGATGCTACGGTTATTAAGAAATTGCTTAGCGAGGATGCTGTGGTTTTGGGGATGGCTAATATGGATGAGTTTGCTTGTGGTGCTAGTGGGGAGAATAGTGCGTTTGGGGTTTGTGTGAATCCTGCTGCTAAGAGTAGGGTTCCTGGAGGGAGTAGTAGTGGGGCTGCTAGTGGGGTTGCTGCAGGGTTTTGTGATTTTGCTCTTGGTTCGGATACTGGGGGGTCGATTAGGAATCCTGCGAGTCATTGTGGAGTTGTGGGGATGAAGCCGAGTTATGGGATGGTTAGTAGGTATGGGTTAGTTGATATGGCTATGAGCTTTGATCAGATTGGGCCTCTTGCCGAGGATGTTGCTGGTTGTGAGGTTGTGTTTGATGTGATAAAAGGTAAGGATGATAATGATGCTGTGAGTCGGGATTTTGTGGAAGCAAGTTCTTCAAAGGATTTGAAAAAGATGAAAATAGGGGTTTTGAATATGAGTGCCGATCCTAGAATATGGGAGTTGGTTACTAATAGGATTAAAGAGGTTAAAGGAGATAAGTGGAAGGTTACTAGTTTTAATTTGGGGCATGTGGATCTTGGGATTCAAACTTATTATCCGATTGTTTATGTTGAGTTTTTTTCTGGGACTCGGAAGTTTGATGGGAGGAAGTATGGTTTGAATATAGATGAGGTTGGGGGTAAGGAAGTGTTGAGGCGTATAATTGGGGGTGGGGAGATAAGTAAGGCGGAGTTTGCGGGGAAGTATTATCGTCGTGCTTTGAAGGCTAAGAAGATAATTGCTGATGAATTTGAGAAGGCTTTTGAAAAGTTTGATTTTATTATATTGCCTACTGTTCCTAAGTTGCCTCATAAGGTTGGGAAGAGGTTGAGTCTTGATGATGAATATGATTATGATGCTTTGACTGTTTTGGCTAATTTGGCTGAAGTGCCTGCTATTAGTGTTCCTGTTGGTTTTGTGAATGATAAGGGGGAAGAGGTTCCGGTTGGGTTGCAGATTCTTGGTGCGCGTGGGAGCGATGAGGGGTTGTTGGGGGTTGCGAAGGTGTTTGAGGGTGAGGAATAGTCTTAGAGATTAAAATTTTTAACAGAATTTAGGTAAATTTAAAAACCCTATATTCTGATATTTATTATGGTAAATTATGATAGGTATACTGATTCCACTGTACATGTTGCTAATGAAATTCGAGATAGATTGATCGAGTTTTATCATGAGATTCATGTTGCAAATTTATCTTTTTTTGGATTCCCTTATGGGCATATTGTGGGGGGTTTGAGAAATAAATTAGATGTAGGTTCAAAGTGTACTCCAGAAGAGATTGCTAAGGCTTATATAAATGAATGGAATGATGAAGAAGTTTTACTTTGTTCTGTTGAACCAGTTCAATCCAATGGTGAAGTGGGTAAAATATTTGTATATTCGCCGGATAGAGTGGTATTGGATCGATGTGAAAAAGTTGCTAAATTAATTCATGAGGATATGAAAGTAGAAGAATATTTTGGTCATTTGGTGTAAGTCTTGATGGTTATACTAACTTAATGTTCAATATAAAGATAGTAGGTTATAAGATTTAGGTTAATTGTAACTCAGGGCAGTTTTAGGAAGATTTTTAAATTAAGGGTTGATTTCTGAAGTATGGGATTTAAGGAAGAATTGAGTAATGTGATTGAGTTAAGTAGTGAGGAGCTTGGGAAGATTCCTAAGGGGTTTCAGAGGATTGGGGATATTGTGATTATTGGTTTGTTGAGATTTGAATAAGAGGATTTATATATGTGTATGCATATGTGTATGCATGGTAAAAGTTATATCATTATCGAATGAGGCATATGGGAAATTGAAGTCTATGAAGAGAGATAGGTCTTTTTCTGAAGTTGTTGTTGAGTTGGTTGATGATAATAGAGAAAGAAGAAAACAGAATCTTATGAAATTTGCTGGAGTTTTTGCTAAAGATGCAGATAAATGGGATAAAATTAAAAGTCAGATTTATGAAGATAGAGAGAAGTTTAAATTAAGAGATTATAAGTTTTGAAAATGTATTGTTTAGATACTAATATTGTTATAGATTTATTGAAAGGGGATAGGGAGTTATCTTTAAAGCTGGATAGTATTGAAGGGAGATTGTTTATTTCACCCATAACTATATTTGAGCTGTTTAAAGGAATAATTAATGAAGATGAAGTTAGGGTTATTGAAGATATGTTGTCTGAGTTTAGTATTTTAGAGTTTTCTATTGATGTAGGTAAGACTTTTGGCGAGCTGTTTAGAAATTTAAAAAATTCTGGAAGAACGATTCCAGAATCTGATTTAATGATTGCATCTTTTATTAAATCACATAATCTGATCTTTGTTACACGTGATAAGAAACATTTTGATAATATTGGCGTTAAGGTTGAATTTTGGTAGGTTATTTAAATGGTTAATTGATTTCTGAAGTATGGGATTTAAGGAAGAATTAGTTGGAGTGATTGAATTGAGTAGTGAGGAGCTTGATAAGATTCCTAAGGGGTTTCAGAGGATTGGAGATATTGTGATTGTGGATCTTAGTAGGTTTGATGATTCTCGGAAGGTTGAAATTGGGGAGGGGATTTTGAAAGTGTTTCCTTATATTAAGACGGTTTGTAGTAAGGAGGGGCCTATTGGTGGGGAGTTTAGGGAGCCTTCGGTTAAGGTGGTTGCGGGTCTTGAGGATACGGTTGTGACGCATGTTGAATCGGGGATTAAGTATAGGTTTGATGTTTGTAAGATTATGTTTGCTAAGGGGAATATGGTTGAAAGGGTTAGGATTCCTAAGTTGGTTAAGGATGGAGAGGTTATTGTGGATATGTTTGCGGGGATTGGGTATTTTTCGCTTGGGATTGGGAAATTGGCTAGGCCTGAGAAGGTTTATGCGATTGAGTTGAATCCGGTTTCGTTTGGGTTTTTGGAAGAGAATGTTGGGTTGAATAAGATTTCGGATAGGGTTGAAGTGGTTAATGGGGATAATCGGGAGGTTATTGATGGGTTGGTTGCTAATGGTGTGAGGGCAGATAGGGTTGTGATGGGGTATTTGCCGCCTCCGAAGGAATTTCTTCCATGGGCGTTTAAGATTGTTAAGGATAATGGGGTTATTCATTATGAGGATTTGGTGAATGTGGATGATGTTGAAAATGAGGTTGAGAGGATTGTGAATGAGGTTCGTGAGGTTGCTAATGGGTGTGGGAAGGATGTGGAATTGGTAAGTGATAGGAAGATAAAGTCGTATGGGCCTAAGGTTGGGCATTGGGTGTTTGATATTAGGGTTGTGGGTAAGGTGTAGCTATATGCTGGAATATATCATAAACAAAGCTTTAAATACCCTATAATTGTCTGAATATTATCAGATTAATTAAATAATCATGGAGGATATAATGAAAGGTAAAGTAAAATTCTTTAATGTTTCTAAGAGATTCGGTTTTATAGCTGGAGACGATGGAAAAGAGTATTTTGTTCATCAAATGGGACTTAAAGAAGGCGTTAGAATTAACGAAGATGACACTGTAGTTTTTGATACTGAAGACGGAGACAGAGGACCTAAAGCGGTTAATGTTGCTTTGGATGATGGATCTAGTTCTGATAGTGGTGCTGATGAAGCTGCTCCTGCGGAATCGGAAGATGAAGCTGGTAGTGAAGAAGAAGCTGAGTCAGAAGATAGTGCTGATGAGTCGGAAGAAGAATCTAAAGACGAGTAAATCTTAGTGAATCTTAGTAGATAGTATTTTTTTTATTTTATTTTTGTTGTTGTTTTTGGTGGGGGTTGGTGAGTATTGGATAATTTTCTTATTTTTTACTCATTTTCCAAAGCATATTGAAGTAAGCAATATAACTTTCTGCGATCTTTTTATTTTTGATAACTATGCATTGAGGCTTATCGCCAAATAAAATTGTAGCTACCTGGTCTTTACTAATATCAACTAATACTGGTGTTCTAATAATCTTTGGAAGTATTTTTACTTCTGTTAGGGGGCTTTTCTTTCTCATTTCTACCCATTCTTTGGAGAAATCGTGATTGTATAATATTTTGCACTTTATACCTTTTTTTATACGTTTTTTATGCCATTCTTTGAAATAAGGGGCAAGAAATTCATTAGATTCTTTTGGAGCTCCTAGAATATAGAAAGTATCATCTTTATCTAATTTTTCAAGAATATCCTCAGTAAATGTTTTTATTCCTGATACTCCTTGCAAAATCTCTGCTTCTTGAGTGGGTTCTGCGAATTTACTTATTTCATCAAGTTCTGGTAAGATCTCTTCTACATCATTTATTTCGTTCTTTTTTGTTTCAATCAAATCTTTTAATCTTGAAGGGTTTTTAGCTTCGAATGTTCTCCCATTATTTTCTTTGGTTATTCCAACTAATCCTTTTTTGTTTAGTCTGTCTAGAATATCATATACCTTAGAATTTGAAACATTTGCCTCTTTTATTATATCTCCGATAGTTGATTTACCTATTCTTAGTAATGTTAAATAGACTCTGCTTTCGGCGTTAGTTAATCCTATTTTTTCAAGTATTTCATCATTCATGATTATAATATCTGTTGAAGCTATTTAAATACTTCGCCCCCCCGTGAGGAGATAATGTTTATAAGGGCTTTATTATCAAAACTTATTATATACTGATCGGAGGAATTGAATAAAATGGAAATAGATCCGAATAAGGAATCGCTAGAAAGAAATCATGTTCTTATGCATAAATATATAGAATCGGATGTGGCGAGAGCATTGGCTGATCCCTATAGGCAAGATAGACTGGAAAATTTTGTAGGGCTTATTCAAAAAGAATTTCAGGAAAGAGGATATCTATATTTGAGGGAATCTCCCGCATATATCCCTTATGAGTTATACAATCCAAATGATTTAGGGTTTGAGTTAAAGGGACTTGAATTAGGCACTGGGGAACATAGAATTAGTCATTATAGTGCATATCTTGATATCCCGTTTTTTGATCACACAGATGAGGATATTTTAATTGCTGAAACATTAGATCAAGAGAAAGGCTTATTGCATAAAATTTCTATGAATCTTGGAGCAGAAGGAATAGAGGTTTTAGGCGATTCTTCTAATAGAAAATCTAAGAAATATTCCAATATTGTTTTAGCGACTAATCAGGATATAAGAAAAACCTCTAATGGACTAGCTACTCACGTACAATCTTTGCACCAATCTAAAGAAAGTATCAAAATTCTTTTTAATAGTCTTATTCAGGGATTTGTTGGATATGAGGTTCACCCGTTTGAAGGAAAATCTTCTTTTAGGGTTCATAATGGTTTATCAGAAATAGAATTTAAGAAATATAGCCCAGGTATAAAAATATTAGGAAAAACTGCCTCGTTAATGGAGCCTGAATATATTGTTGGGCAACGGGGGGGTGGAAGATTACAATTATTCAATGAGGATAATCAGGGATATAGTCTAAAAGTTGATTTTAATGACGGAAGTGTTTTAACAATTGGGATGTCTATTCCAGATAATTGCGCATTTTTAGGATTTATTTGACTATTCTTTCCAAGCATGAAAAATATATAGGTGATCTTTGAAATTGTGGGTTTTTGGTTCTAAGAATGATTTTAGTTTTTCTTGGTTTTCTATTGTTAGATTGTTTTGGAAGTCGAAGAAGTGGAAGGTGTTGAAGATCGTTTCTAATTTTGGGAAGTTTAGATTTAGTGTGGTTTGTTTTTCGGTGTTGACTTGGAATCCTTGTTGTTTGAAATGGGTTGTTAATAGTGTTTTTAGTTCTTGTTTTTTGTTCTGTTCTGATTCATTTTTGGTATCTTGATTATTATTTAGGATTAGGTCTCGCATTTTTGGGATGTCGCCTTTGGGGCCGGGCATTATTATGATTATGTGGTTTTTGGTTACTCTTATTAGTTCGTTTAGGTAGTTTGGGTTTTTTAGTAAGTTGGATGGGATCCAGCCTGCGTAGGTGATGTTGAATTCTTTGTCTTTGAAAGGTAGAGTTGTTTCGTTATTTGGTTTGATGGCTTTGAGTTTGGTTTGAAGGTTCCTGGTTTTGGCTAGGTTGTTAATTGTTTCGGTGTTGAAGGGGTCGATGCAGGTTATGTGGCTTGGTGGTTGGTTTGAGTTTAGGAGTTTGATTGCTATTCTTGCGTTTGGGCCGGCTCCGATTTCTAGGCAGGGTTTGTTTTTGAAATTTGTTGTTGATAATAAGAGCGGGATTTCTTTAGTGTCTTGTTCGGTGCTTGCCTTTAATAGGGCTTGGTAGGCTTCTGGGAATTGGAAGGGTTTCATTTTAATGGTAAGAGTCTACAGCAGAAATTAAAGGTTTCGGTTGCTTCATCTAGCTCTTCGTTTTCTGATATTTCTTTGGATAATCTTAAGAACTTACTTATTAGGTCTATTCTATCTTTTGGAAGTGCATAATTTTTGATTATCTTTGTTACTTTTATTAGTCTTTTTTTAGGGAGGTAGTATTTTGGTTTATTTTCGTAGATTGTTGAAAAGTTTACTCTTCTTCTTTGCATTCGTCCATGTCTTCTTAACATCTCATTTTCTAAACACGCTACTGTATTCACTGCAATTTCTAGTTTATCATACCAATTAGACTGATCTACCTCGGCCATATCTATTTCATATTTGTACTCGTCTCCATTATGTGTTAATGTGGCTATTCTTGTTAGCATCTTATTTCTTAACATAGATTCTAGGTTTTTTATAAGTTATCTCCCATGCTAAGTTGTAGCAATAGGCTCCGACGTTTTCTACTTTGATTAGGTCTTCTTCTTTTAGGTGTTCGTTTATGTTTGTTAGGTTGTCGTTTCCGAAAAGTAATGGGCCTGATAGTTGGTAGGTTTGTTTTTTCTGGTTATTGGTATTTTTTATATGAGAGTTTTTTATTTTTGAGAATTTGTAATTAGCTAATGTTATTTTTGGGAGTAGATTTATTCCGGCGTCTAGGATTGCTATGTTCTTTTTGTTTTTGGTTTTTATTGATATTACTTTTGTGATTAGTTCGAAAGTATCGGCTGTTAGATATCTTCCGGGTTCTAGGATTATTGTTTTGTCTTTTTGGATTTGGGTTTTGAAGTTGGTTGCTATTTGTTTGATGTAGTCTTCTAAAGTGGTTTGTTGGTTTTTTAGTTGGGGTTTGTCTGGGAGGCCTCCGCCTAGGTTTATGTATTTTATTTCAGGTAGTTGGGTTGTTAGGTTGTTTGTTATTTCTTTTGCTTGAGATAGGAATTCTTGGTATTGGGTTAGGTTTTGTTGGGTTCCGGGATGGAAATGGAGGGCTATTATTTTTAGGTTTTTGTTTTTGGCTTCTTTTAATAAGTTTGGTAGTTGGTTTTTGGAGAAACCGAATTTATCTTCTTTTAATGAGATTCTGATTCCGATTTGGAATGGATTGGTTTTTGAATTGGATTTTGTTAATATGTTGTGGATTTTGTTTAGTTCTGATAATGAGTCGATGTTGATTAGGAATTTGTTTTTGATTGCTAGTTCTAGTTCTTCTTGGGTTTTGGCTGGGCCGTTGAATATTAATTGTTTTTTTGGGGTTTCTTGGATTTCTTTTAAGGAGGTTACTTCGAAATGGGATCCTTCTGATGATAAGTCTTTTAGAAGTTGATGATGGGAGTTGGTTTTTACGGAGTATGCGATTATATGGTTTTTTAGATATTTAGTTGTTAACTCTGATAGGTTTTGGTAGTTGGTTTTTAGTTGGGTTGGGTTGTAGAGGAGGTGGGGGGTTTTTGGGGTCATGTATAGGCTCTCCTGGTTTCTAGTAAAGTTTCTTTCCCTGTTTCTAAATCAACTCTGGTTATTTCTGATCTCATTAATCCAAAACCTCTTATACCAAACAAAAATCTTGTTTCATAAACTAAAAATTCTTGAGATTGTTCGGTATTTCTAAGGTCATATACGTTTGTTCCTTCTGAAAACCATCCTTTATAGTAATTGATTCTAAATTGACGGTCATTTAAGGATGGGATGGTTATTTGAATATCTGTTCTCCATATACTTCTATCTATTTTCGGATTGTTATCATATAGTAGATTTCTAGCTAGTTTATGCAATTTTAACCTTGGACCTGTTCTTTCTCTTACTAAGTTTATTTTTCTGATTAGGTCTCCCAAGTTTTCACATTGATCTTCTATGCTTTGTCTAGTGGTTGTCATATTATTTAGTTAGTTGACGATTCTTTTATAAAGGTTTCTTTTTATGGTTTGTTATGTATAATTTTGATAATTCGAAGAAGAGTATTCTTGGGAAGGAAGATAAGAGTAGTATTGGGGAGGTTGATAGTAGGATAGTTGGGTTGTGCGATGTTGTGAATGGTAGGGATGATATGTTTACGACTAGTTCGTGTAGTGGGAGGGTTGTTTTGATAAGGGATTCGGATAAGAAGGAAAGTGGGTTGTTTTTGTTTAGGTCCCATGAGTTGATTTCGTTTGAGGAATTGAAGAGGGAGATTGAGAGGGTTGCTGGGGAGGTTTCTAGTGGAATGGTTATGTTTAAGCAGGAGCCGTGTTTGTTGGTTGTTTCGTGTAAGGATGATGGGGTGATGGATTGGTTGTTTGGAATTGCTAGGAATAATGGGTGGAAGAAATCGGGGGTTTTGGGGGGTAAGAAGAGGTTGGTTGAGTTGATGAGTAGTGGTTCGTTGGAGTTTCCGGTTGCTAAGGATGGGAGGGTTTTGGTTGATGATTCTTTTTTGAAAGTTGTGGTTGAGAGGGCGAATAGGAATCTTGTTAGGAGTTGGGAAAGGATTGGGGGATTGAAGGGGATGATAGAGGGCTAGTAATTTTATATAATCGGGTAGATTATCTATTAGTAGATTATAACTTATTTTAAATACTGGTTTTGTTAAGTTTGGTAATGGCAACAAGTCCTTTAGTTAGTAATAAACAAATACATGGTGTTGCTGGTGCTTATGAGGTTTTTAAGGAACTGGATTTACAAAGGTTTAGGGAGGGAGGGTTTACGACTAAAGTTGTGTATTATTTTGGAAAAGGCAACACTCCACAGGGATCTGAATCTGCTTTATTTAAGGGGGTTGCATTGTGTTATCAAAGAGTTTTTCTTCCAAGTCCGGTTTATACTTTTGACAATCAACTTTCTAATAAAGGAGTTCTTCTAGCTACTGTTCTAAATGAACCTCCAAAAAAACTAGAATTTTGTCTGACTGCACGAACAGACTCAGAATATTTTGGATTACAGGAATTTAGAGATCGGTCTGTACCAGAACTATTTGCACGAGGGTATGATAGAGATAATCTGGATCATGACTCTGTATTTTGGCTTCATCTTGGTAAGGGAGAACCAGAAGAAGAGCCTTTTATTTCTGTAAGTTCTCATGGACTTTGGGTGCAAAGGGATTCCTTGGATGGTAGGACGGTTTTCACTGAACGAGATTTAGATGGGTTTCGTTCTTTATCTAATTCTTCTTTATCACATAAAAATTTATAAAGAAAAAGGAACTAGGTATTTTATAAAAAGGTGAAAATTAAAATTCACTGATAGTTAAATGACTAGAATTACAGGGTCATTTATTCATAATCAATTTTATCATGGGGGTGATCAAATTGAATAAGGAGGTGATCTCTTTTTTGTGTACTTAGTTGAACCTTAAGTTCTAATAAATAATGCAACACTTATATATAAATGTTGTGTTGAAAAACGAATAGATGTAAGGAGGAATAAAAAGAAGAGAAAATGGTTTTAGATTTTGCGAAAGAGGCGATCGATAATTTAGATAGTCATAGTATTAACTTTGACGAGCTGAAGGCAGGTAAGGCTAACATTAAGGTGTTTGGTGTTGGAGGGGCTGGTGGGAATGCGGTTACTTGGCTTTTTAATAAAGGTATTAATGGGGCGGGAGTTTATGCTGCGAATACTGATGCTTTGCACTTGAGTATTACCAAGGCTGATGAGAAGATCCTTATTGGAAAGGAGTTGACTCGAGGTTTAGGTGCTGGAGGTAAAAGTGAAGTTGGTCGTGAGGCTGCTAAAGAATCTATTTCTGAGATTAAGAAGGCTGTAAATGGAAGTGATATGACGTTTATCATTGGGGGTATGGGTGGTGGAACTGCAACTGGAGCATGTCCTGTAATTGCGCAGATGGCTAAGGAAGCCGGTGCTGTTGTAATTGGGGTTGTGACTATGCCTTTTGAATGTGAGAAAGCTAGAATTGATAAAGCTGAATTTGGCTTGCAAGAACTTAGGGATCATGTTGATACTGCTATTGTTATTGATAATAATAGATTGGTTGATATTGCTGGTCAGTTGCCTATTCAACAGGCCTTTGCTGTGGCTAATGAGTTGATTAGTACGATGATTAAGGGAATTGTTGAGACGATTACTTTGCCGAGTTTGATTAATTTGGACTATGCTGATGTTAGTACGATTATGAAGAAGGGCGAGGTTGCTGTTATTGGTATTGGCGAGGCGGATTCGAGTGATAGGGTAAACGAGGCCGTTAGACAGGCTCTTACACATCCATTGTTAGACGTGGATTATAGAGGTGCTAGCGGAGCTTTGATACATATTACTTGTGGTCCAGATATGAAGCTTGAGGAATTTAGTCAGGTTGGTAAGTTGATTACCGAGAATATTGCGGCTGAGGCTCAGGTTATTATTGGTGCCAGAATTAACAAAGACTTTGAAGGTAAGGTTAGAGTTATTACAATAATGACTGGAGTTAATAGCCCGTATATTTTGGGTAAGCAGAGAATTCAAGATCTTGAAGTAGCTAGTCATTCAGAGTTCAACGAATTAGGAATAGATGTTGTTAGATAAAGATAGTTAAGGGGAAGTCCATGTCTTATTTTTTATGCCCGCTCTGGAGAAATCCGGGGTGGGCTTTTTTTATGTTTTTATGATAATACAAATGTTTAAAAGAGGAGTTTTCGATTTTCATGTATGAGTGATGTTTTTGATGAAGGAGAAGTTCGGAAGAGTCTGGAAATGGCTAAGGAAGTTGAGTTGCAACCGTTTGAGCAGGCTGTGGCTCGGATGGCGAGGGAGGAGGGGGGGATTGATTTGAATG